>MAAC01006701.1_pt1 | contig 17254 bp, 10 predicted proteins | sample 1115981 | NCBI WGS metagenome assembly MAAC01 (sample SAMN04961126, study PRJNA320927) | seawater metagenome | isolation source: sample BD02T64 sea water enriched with oil for 64 days | place: USA:Gulf of Mexico | collected 2013-07-27 | reverse complement strand
ATACAATTACCAAAAGGCGTATTCAACTTAATACTTGGCGATGAAAAAGCAGGTCAAGCCATTGTTGAACACACTGACATTGCCAAAATCGCCTTTACCGGCTCAACCAATGTTGGACGACATATTCGCCAAGCTACTGCAGGAACAGGTAAAAAGTTATCACTTGAACTGGGTGGCAAGTCAGCATTTATGGTTTTTGAAGATGCTGATCTTGATAGTGTTGTTGAAGGCATTGTTGATGCCATTTGGTTTAACCAAGGACAAGTCTGTTGTGCGGGTTCACGCTTATTAATGCAAGAATCAATTGCTGATAAGTTAGTGAGTAAATTAAAACAACGCATGGAAAAACTGATCATTGGTGATTCACTCGATAAATGCATCGACATTGGTGCAATTGTTGATAAAACCCAGTTAGAAACCATTAAAAAAATGGTGGCATTAGGTGTTGAAGAAGGCGCTACTCTGCATCAGCCTTCTGGCAGTATTGAGGGTAAGTCTCTTGCAAAAGGAGGTTGTTTTTATCCGCCGACCTTATTAACCGATGTAGAGCCAGCATCAACGGTTGCTCAACAAGAAATTTTTGGCCCGGTACTGGTTGCCATGACCTTTAGAACACCTGCTGAAGCGGTTCAACTCGCCAATAACAGTCGTTACGGTTTAGCGGCAAGTGTTTGGTCAGAAAATATCAACCTAGCGCTAGATATTGCCCCTAAAATTAAAGCGGGTGCAATCTGGGTCAACTGCACCAACTTATTTGATGCTTCTGCTGGCTTTGGTGGTTATCGTGAATCTGGCTTTGGTCGTGAAGGTGGCAAAGAAGGTTTATATGAATACGTGCAAGAAAAGTGGTTAAAAACCCTCTCTATCAACGAACCAAAGTCGACTAAAGCTCCTAAATCAGCCAAAGCGGCTAGCAAAAGTAGCGCGGCAACAGGTCTTCAAATTGACAGAACCGCTAAATTGTATATCGGCGGCAAACAAACTCGACCTGACAGTGGTTATAGCCTGCCGGCGTTTGATCATCAAGGCAATCAAATTGCTGAAATTCCAGACGGCAGTAGAAAAGATATTCGTAACGCCGTAGAAGCAGCTAACAAAGCCATTGGTTGGACTAACACTACAGGTCATAATCGTGCGCAAGTATTGTATTTTATCGCAGAGAACTTAGAAGCTCGCGCTGAAGAATTTATTAAGCGTATTGGACAGCTTACCGGTAAAACTCCCGCACAAGCTAAAGCTGAATTTGAACTAGCGATTAGTCGAATATTTACCAGTGCCGCTTGGGCAGATAAATATGATGGACAAATTCACACCCCGCCACAGCGAGTAGTAACCTTAGCAATGAAAGAAGCCGTGGGTAATATTGCGATTGTAGCGCCTGAAGAGGCTGGATTTTTAGGCATGATCTCAACCATTATGCCGGCAATTGCTATGGGTAACCGAGTCATTTTTGTACCTTCGTCACAAACGGCATTATTAGCCACTGACTTCTATCAAATACTCAATACTTCTGACTTACCTGGCGGTGTTATTAACATCATTACCGGTGACCGAGAGTCACTCACTGATACCATGGCTAAACACTATGATATTGATGGCTTTTGGTACTGGGGTAGCGCTGAGGGAAGTAAACAAGTTGAATTTGAATCAGCTGCGACGATGAAACGTACCTGGGTCAATAATGGTAAATATTTCGACTGGACTAGTAATGAACAAATTGACCAAGATTTGTTTTTACGAAAATCGGTAGAAATTAAAAACGTTTGGGTGCCTTACGGCGCATAGCATTTTCAATTAAAAAGCCTTAGTATTTCACTAAGGCTTTCTTTTATCTATTAACCGTTAAGAACAATAAAAATCATGGCTCAACTTTATTTTTACTACTCAACCATGAATGCAGGAAAATCAACGCATTTATTACAATCATCATACAACTATCGTGAACGTGGACTAGAGACCGTTTTATATACGGCCTTGATTGACGATAGATTTGATCAAGGCAAAGTATCATCTCGTTTAGGCCTCAGTGCTGAGGCAAAACTCTTTGACCCTCAAACTCATATTGCCGATGAAATAAAAGCACTGGCAGATGATAAAAAAATTGATTGTATTCTGATTGATGAAGCGCAGTTTTTAACGGCAGATCAAGTTAAACAACTTACCGATATTGTCGATTATTTAAAAATCCCGGTGCTTGCTTATGGGATAAGAACCGACTTTTTAGGCCAAACGTTTAACGGTAGTGCCGCCCTACTTGCTTGGGCTGATAAATTAATTGAGCTTAAAACCATTTGTCACTGTGGTAAAAAAGCGAATTTTGTTGTTCGCCGTGATAAAAATGGCAACCCGGTCAAGGGTGGCGAACAAATAGAAGTTGGTGGCAATGAAAGATATGAATCTTTATGTCGGATCCATTTTAAAGAATTAGTTTGGTAACTCTTACCACACTTAATTCTCGACCAAACTAAAATTTATCAACTACAATAGGTGCTATTTCATTCACTGCATCTTTAGGAATTATTTATGACCGTTTTTGCCAGCAACCACCCTCTCGTAAAACATAAATTAAGTTTATTACGTGATGCCGATATTTCAGTCAAAATGTTCAGAGAGCTGACCAAAGAGTTATCTGCTTTATTAACGGTGGAAGCAACAACCAACTTATCTTTAGAAAATCAGCCGGTTACTTGTTGGTCTGGTGATATATCAGCGCCAATGTTGGCGGGAAAACAACCAACACTTGTGCCTATATTACGAGCAGGGTTAGGCATGTTAGACGGCGCATTATCGATATTACCCTGTGCCAAAGTCAGTGTTGTTGGCCTACAACGAAATGAAGAAACCTTACAACCGGAAAGCTATTATCAAAACATTGTCAGCGATGCGACAGATCGCCAAGCCATTATCATCGACCCCATGCTGGCAACTGGTGGTACCGCACTCGCTACCGTCGAGTTGTTAAAATCATCCGGCTGCAAAAATATCATCGCCATCTTTTTAGTTGCTGCGCCTGAAGGCATTAAAGTACTTGTTGACCAACACCCAGATATTATCATTCATGTTGGTGCTATCGATGAAAAACTCAATGATAAGGGTTATATTCTGCCGGGTTTGGGTGATGCTGGCGATAAAATATTTGGCACCTTGTAAACCTTTTCAGGCCTTATAACGAGTAAAATGCAATAAAGGTGAGAAGATAATATAACCACGTTAAACCGCACAGTATATATTAGAGTATCTGCACTTATACTGTGCAAAAGTGCATTTCAAGTGCATAAGCAGCTCTTCACATAACCACGAAGCATCACTAAATCATTGATAGTACTCAACTAAAAATAAATATACTCACTGGCATTTCCTTTGCAATATCTCTGACAATTAAGCATTAGAAAGTTATTGGAGAATATTTTGAGTGGTCAAGCAGGATTTAAGATATGGTCATTTTCAGGGAAGATTAAAATACTGCACCTCAGTTGGATGGCGTTTTTTATTACTTTTGTTGTCTGGTTTAACCATGCACCATTATTAGCAGTTATTGCTGACAGTTTAGGGTTATCGGCGAGTCAAATTAAAACCCTGTTAATATTAAACGTCGCATTGACCATACCAGCCCGTGTGCTAATTGGCATGTTAACCGATAAATATGGTCCTCGACTAACCTTTGCCTTTCTGCTGTTTTTTTGCAGCTTTCCTTGTTTTATGTTTGCTCTAGCCGATAACTTTGAACAAGCGGCTATCGCAAGATTCTTACTAGGTTTTATCGGCGCAGGCTTTGTTATCGGCATTCGTATGGTCAGTGAATGGTTCCCGGCTAATGAGCTAGGTACTGCTGAAGGTGTTTACGGTGGCTGGGGGAATTTTGGCTCTGCGGCAGCTGCAATGTCTTTACCTGCGATTGCGTTATTATTTGGTGGTGAAAATGGCTGGCGTTATGCTGTAGGTTTATCGGGTTTGTTAAGCCTGCTCTTTAGTTTTATTTGGTACTTCAACGTTTCCGATACGCCAAAAGGCGCGACTTATTTTAAACCTAAACAAACCGGCGCAATGGAAGTGACCAGTGTTGGTGACTTTTGGTTATTACTGTTAATGAAACTCCCCATGTATGGTGCGTTGTCATTATTGACTTGGAAATTATCACCCAGTGGTGTTGCCTTACTCACCGAGCAAAATGCCCTCATTGCCTATATCACATTAATTGCCTTATTTATTTTCGAGGTTAAACAAACCTTTCGCGTCAACGGTCATTTATTTAGTCAACCTGTCGATAAAGTACATCAATATAAATTCAAACAAGTGGTGGTATTGAACATTCTCTATTTTGCCACTTTTGGCTCAGAGCTAGCGGTGATTTCCATGTTGCCATTGTTCTTTGCCGAAGTTTTTAGTTTAGATATGGTTTATGCGGGTTTACTCGCGTCACTTTATGCCTTTATGAACTTAATGTCTCGCCCGGGTGGCGGGTGGATCAGTGACAAGTTTGGTCGTAAAAAAACCTTACTTATTCTTACTGCCGGCCTAGCGTTCGGTTATTTAGCGATGTCAGCTATAGACAGTACTTGGCCATTAGGACTAGCGGTAGCCGCAGCTATGGCATGTTCTTTCTTTGTACAAGCCGGTGAAGGTGCGGTATTTGCTGCTGTGCCTTTAATTAAACGTCGTTTAACCGGACAAATTGCCGGCATGACTGGTGCTTATGGTAACGTTGGTGCCGTAGTATATTTAACGGTATTATCTTTAGTGGATTATCAAACGTTTTTCTTAGTAATAGCTGGGACGGCTGTGCTAGGTTTTATCACCCTCTTGTTTATGGAAGAGCCAAAAGGCACTATAACTGAAGTCAGAGAAGATGGCTCAATTGAACTCATCAGTGTTTCCTAAAATAATATGGATATAGAGCAAAAAATGCATCACGATAAACATCAAAAGCTAGTAACTCAATTACAGTTAGCTTTTGGTGGTTACTCTGATCAAGGTTTAAAGCCTGAAAATCAAGATGCTTTTGTCGTTCATTGTCCTACCAATAATGACATCACAACCAAAGGCGCCATAGCATCACTTGCGGATGGCGTAAGTAGTGCCAGTAATGCGGCACAAGCTGCGCAATTAGCCGTAACACAATTTGCCCAAGAGTATTATTCAACACCGGATACTTGGTCAACAGAGAAGTCTGCTGCAAAAGTACTAACCAGTTTAAATCAATGGCTCTTTTCTCAAGCAGATACGATCACCACCAATAACAGTGCAAATCAAAGTCAGTCCGTAGAAAGTCCACAGTGGTTAACAACATTTTCAGCGTTGATCTTAAAATCAACCAGTGGTTATATTTTCCATGTTGGTGACTGCCGAATCAGTAAATATCGAGACCAACAACTCGAAAGTATCACCAGAGATCATAACCGTAAACAAGGGGGTGAACATGTGGTATTAACCAGGGCTTTAGGTGCTGATCCAAGATTAAAAGTCGATTTTCATAAGATAGATATCCAAAATGGTGACATTTACCTACTAACCTGTGATGGCGTTCATGATTTTTTATCAAAAAAAGAGCTTAAATCTCAACTTGATAGTTTGCCAAAAAAACCATCAAATATAGATTTAGAGCAAGTCAGCCAAGCGATCACCAAACTCGCAATTAATAACGGCAGTCACGACAATGTCAGTTGTTTACTGGTCTATATTAGTGAAACGCCGCAACGAAAATTAATTGAAATAGAACGAGACTTGCTCAGTAAGGTTATCCCCCCTGCCCTTAAAGTTGGCATGAAGCTCGATGGTTACCAAGTATGTAAAATTATTCACGCCAGTAATCGTTCACATCTTTACTTGGTCGAAAGCTTAGCTGAGGATGGGCAAACTAAAAGCAAGTCAGTATTAAAAGTGCCTTCACAAAACTTTGCCGATGATACGCTCTATTTGCAAGGGTTTATGAGAGAGGCTTGGGTGGGCGAACGCATTAACCATAACCATATAATGAAAGTTAAAACGGATAGTAAAGACAGCCGTTTTCTCTATCATGTTTGTGAATACATTGAAGGACAAACGCTATCTGCTTGGATGCACGACAATCCAAAAGCCAGCGTCGCCATAGTTCGTGATATTGTCAGTCAAATCATTTCAGCACTGCGGGCATTTCAACGTCTTGAATTAGTGCATCGAGACCTAAAGCCTGACAACATCATGATCGATGCTTATGAGCAAATAAAACTCATCGACTACGGTACCGTTTTAGTGGCATCACTGGATGAAGATGTTAATAACATTGAAGAAACAGTGCCACAAGGGTCGCTCAATTATATTGCACCAGAAACTTTGTTAACGATGAAGTCAGACAATATGAGTGACCTATTTTCACTCGGTGTTATAGGCTACGAAATGCTGACCGGCCAACTGCCTTACAAACCAATGAAGCGTGCTGAAGTCACACAGAATAGCTATGATGATTGGCAGTACAAAAGCATTAAACAATTTCGTCCAGAATTACCCTATTGGCTAGATTTGAGTTTACAGCAATGCACCCAACCTGATCCTAAGTTACGCTACCAAGCATTTTCTGAATTTCAAGCCGACTTAACAAAACCCAATTTAACCGCCTTAGAAGAATATAAGAAGCAACCGATTTTACAGCGCAACCCAGTTAAATTTTGGCAAGGATTATCGTTCATATTATTTGTTTTATTAGTTATCTCTCTTACCCATCAAAATTAAGTGTTAATGGCTTAGTTAATCAGAGCAATAAAAACCAAGCGATTCCTTACAACGCAATCCGGTTAAATTTTGGCAAGGATTATCGTTCATATTATTTGTTTTATTAGTTATCTCGCTGACAAATTAATTAGCTCTGTTCCCGTGAACGGTTGTTAACAATAAGATCGCCTTGTTAGGCTAAAGCCCAACCTACAACCACTTCATTCATGAACAATTTAATATCAACAATTAAATGGAACATTGCCTAAATAATCGCGTTAAACAAAAGCGATAAAGCACTGATTAAATTCTTTTTCAATGTCGAGTAACTTATCAATATGGTTTTGCTCAATCACAGTTCCAGCAGTTAATAAAATACTCTTGTCGCTATTGATAATATCCTTTTTTAAGACATTCCCTGTTTCTAGGTCCCCAACATTCAATAAGTACTCTACGCTCCCCTCTTGAGAGTCTTCTTTTTGCTCTAACGCTTGTAAATAGATTTTCACCAAATTGGCGTCAAACATGGTACTGGCTAAGTCTTGTATACGGTGTTTAGCCTCTGCTGTTAATATTTTCGCTTGTGTTTGACGTCCAATAAGCAAGTTATCATACATAATGACAATTGAAAGTATTCTAGAGCCTAAAGGGATTTCTTCTCCTTTTAAATGCTCAGGCAGGCCTAAACCGTTATAAAACTCGGGGATATGTTTAATGATTTCTATCACGTATGCCAATTCATCAACTCTAGAGAGCAAGCCAATGCCTTTTGCATAAAAGCCATCATATTGTGCTCTTTCATGCTGGTCCATGATATCTACGGATTTATTAAGCAAATTTTGGCTTAAAGATAACTTTCCCGTTTCATACAATAAACCAGAAATATATATCTGAAATATCATCAACTTATCACAATTTAATTTTTCAGCCATTAATCGTGCATGTGAGGCGATGCGAAAATTGTGCCGCGTAGCATCATCGGTATGCCAAGAAACTGTCTCTGCGTAAATTTCAATAAACGTAGAAAAGGTTTTTTTCAATCGAACAAAACTTTTAGCCTCACGGGAAGAAACTAATTCCAGCTTTTTCTTATTTTTATTGGTTTCTAACTCTAATGAGCTGTTAATCAATGAAAGTTGAGCATTTTTTTCTTGATTGGCTTTCAACAAATGCTTGGTTTTCTTTTCATTAAGATACAACTCATAGGAAGCTTTAAGTTCACCAATCAGTTCTACGTTGTCCCATGGTTTAGAAAAATAATGGGTGATTTTACCGTCATTAACGGCGGCAACGGTTAAATTTATATCCGCATGACCGGTTAATAAAAAACGTTTCGAGTTAGGATTAATTTCAATAACTTTGCCAAGAAAAGTAGCGCCATCCATGACGGGCATTCTCATGTCGGTGAGTATCAAAGGAATGTAAGGTTTATCTCGATAAAAGGCTAAAGCTTCAAGAGGATCTGAAAATAAAAACAATTCAAAATGCTTTCGTAATACTCGATGCAGAGCATTCAGCACTTCTTTTTCATCATCAACAATGATTAGTGAAGCTTTTTCCATTCGAATTTCCTTACTAGAGTTACAACTTGCTTGTGACTAAGTCGATAATAAACATAAAGTTACTTTATCACTATAGTGTATTTCTTTTTATTTTATGATGCAAAATGCAAAAAACTTTCTGAATTTGCAATTTTTTCCTATGATTAAAGTATAGACAGGAATAAGGCGATAATATATGGATGATACTTTCGGACAAACAAAGCCGATTTTGTTGCTTGTTGATGACGATGAAAACATCTTACAAGCATTAAAAAGAACACTGAGAAAAATTGATGCGACCATCGTTGACTTTAATTCGCCTCTACTCGCTTTAGAGTACTGCCAACTAAATCAACCTGATGTGGTTATTTCTGATCAACACATGCCAGAGATGAATGGTTGTGAGCTTTTAGAGAAAATTAAAAAACAATGTCCTCAATCACAACGAATTATTTTATCGGCTTATCAGGATTTTAATTTAGTTTCCGCCGCTTTTAGTGCTGGTGTGGTTGATAAATTTATTTGTAAACCTTGGGAAAATAAAGAACTTAGCTTTATTGTTGATAAAGCATTGGCAAAACCCATAGAAAACCATTTTGGTGAACTATTACCCCCACAAGAAACTCATAGTGAATTGATCAACTTTCATGGCATTGTTGCTGAAGATGAAGCCATGCATGAACTTTTTACCAGCATAAAACATGCATCAACCACCAATGCGCCAATATTTGTTACTGGAGAGACAGGTACCGGAAAAGAATTAGTTGCTAAAGCCTGTCATTTAGAGAGTTACCATAAAGATCAACCCTTTATCGCCGTTAACTGTGCTAATTTTACTGAGAACTTAATTGAGTCACAATTATTTGGCCATACCAAAGGGGCTTTCACTGGCGCAATAAATAATCAAGAAGGCTTATTTACAGTTGCCAAACAAGGCACACTTTTTCTTGATGAAATCACCACGTTAACAAAACCACTACAAGCAAAGTTATTAAGAGTGGTTCAAGAAAGAGAGTTTACGCCATTAGGCAGTAACAAAATGCAAAAATTCCATGCGCAAATTATATCAGCGTCTTCAAATTCAATCGGCAATGCGGTTGTAAATGGTGATTTCAGAGAAGACCTTTATTATCGATTAAACGTCATCACCATTGCCTTACCACCTTTAAAAGAAAGGGGCGCTGATATCTTGCATATTGCCCGTTACTTTTTAAAAAAATATTCTAAGGTGGAAAATAAGAATTTTGCTAAATTTTCTCGTGATGCCATTCAACTTATTTGTTCTTATAATTGGCCCGGTAATGTTAGACAGTTAGAAAACATTATTCATGGCATAGTGGTCCTCAATACAGGCAAAGAAATAACTGCCGAAATGGTGATAAAATCCTTATCAACCACCGTTAGTAACTTTATAGCCAAGCAAAGTCAGATTGCGCGTTCCAATAATAGTGAAGAATATCAACCTCGTGAAAGAGCGATTCAATCCTCTGCTGAAATCATTCCGCTTTGGCAGGTAGAAAAAGACACCATTGAATCTGCCATTTTATATTGTGAAGGCAATATTCCAAAAGCAGCCGCTTTACTCGAAGTCAGTCCTTCGACGATTTATCGAAAAAAACTCAGTTGGTAAAGTCATCATTCTCCTAAAAGGTTAAAAGGGTAAGGTACTCCTTCGAAACGCACTATTTCTTTACCTAGTAGCCAAGAACCTGGAATAGAAAGGTGGCTTTGATCAAAGTACAGCGCTTGGCCATTTTGATTGTAGGCCGAGCAGTTTTTATTTTCACATAAAAATTCATTAGCATCATAATAGGCGACATGCTGCTGCTCTGCGGCAAAACTCGTTAAAGCCAAATTGGTGATGTCTAATTGTTTCTCAAGATATGTAGGCGCACTTTGACAATCAACCAAAGGATAACTAATCGCCCGTGCTAAACATTCTTTGTTATACGACATGATCACTGGCACTTTACCCAAAATGATAATGTCTTTGCCTTGTTCTATCAGAGCATTAACGGTTGCAAAAAAGCTTGGCAAAAACTCAGTAGATGTTTGTTGATAATGAGACCAAGATGCCGAGATGATCACCGTCTGGTAATTAGACAGCTCTGGCCAGAGGTTATTTAATGAACGACGACAATCGTCAAAATATTTTCTTTTGACAAATTGTTCGACATTGCCCATAACCGGAGGACAAGCACTGATTTGTGCATTTCTAAATTGAAATTTTTGCTGGTTAGCAAATTCTCCAAGCATGCCAACATAATGAGCAGCATTAGAATCTCCGATAAGAATAATGTCGGTTTCAGTAGCTGGATTCTCAGCACTTGACTGGCTATTAATTTCACCAACAACACAGCCTTGCTCATTAAGGTCTTTCTTTGAAATATAAGGCTTCTGACAAATATATTGATAACTATAAGCAGGTTTTACCTCAGACTGAATGCGCTGCAATTGAGTTTGGTAACTTTCAGAAAAGCTGCGAAGACCATAGCCCTGCCCAAGTAAGAAAATTAAAGATAAACACATGATTGCCATACTTGGCATGACTAATTGATTAACAAACACTTTTTTAAAGGTCCATTTTGAATAACGGAACGGTTTTTCAATAAAGGTGAAGCTTAACCAGCCACAAAGCAAGGTTAATAATAAAATAACGCTAAAAGCCAAGCCACTCAGTTCAAATAAGCCATAGTTAAAAAAAGCGATGATTGGCCAATGCCATAAATAGGTCGAATATGAAATAAGTCCGACAAATACCAGAGGTTTACGTTCAAGTAACCCAGAAACCCAGCTGACTTTATATTGTCCAGAATAAATAATAAATGCGGTGCCTAACGTAGGGATCAGAGCAAGTATTCCTGGAAAGATATCTTCTGCTGAAATATAAAAAAATGACCAAACAATCATTAATGAGCCAATAATACTTAAGCCCTGACCCACTTTTTTAGCTTTATTTGCTGAAGATAGAATAAGGTGCGCCACTATGGCACCAATGAGCAACTCACCGGCGCGAGTGGGTAACATATAATAAGAAAATGAGGGCGATACGACAGAATAATATTGAGCAGAAATAAATGAACAAGTGGCGAGAAAAATTAATAGATAAAGGAAATACCTTGCATTGAAGTAACGATAACAAAGCATTAAGCATACCGGCCAAATTAAATAAAACTGCTCTTCTACCCCTAAGGTCCAAAAATGGAGTAATGGCTTTTCATTCATAACAGAAGCAAAATAGCTTAAATCTTCAGAGGAATAAAAATAGAAATTAGTCAGCGAAAATAAAGACCAAATCACTGATTCAGCGACCTTCTCAGCATCATTTGGCAGCATGATTAATTGGGATAATACCAGTACAACCAATAACACCACCAACATAGCAGGTGCAATACGTTTTATTCTTCTGCGATAAAACTCTGCTAATGAAAACGATTGCTCATTGAGTTTCTCAAAAATATAACGAGATATTAAGTAACCCGACAAAACAAAAAAGATATCTACGCCAACAAAACCGCCGGGAATTAATGCTTCATCAATATGAAATACAACTACAGAAAGTACCGCAATCGCTCTTAATCCATCCAAATCAGCTCGATAATTATTTATTTTATTGATAGCCATCAGAAACTCTCCCTTAATTACCGTAAAACGTTAAGCTTTAGTTATTGCTGTTAGTTTAAACAGCGGGTTATTCGACAAAAATCCCTCGATTGTTTGCCACGTCCAATTTTGTACTTGCTGACAGGTAAAACTTTGCTGTTCTGGGTTAGGTTTGTAAGAGCAATAAGAGAGCGTAAAGGTTAAATCAAAGCGATTTTCAGCTTGTTCTTTGCCTTGTCCCTTACCTTGAGATAAAAGCGCATAGGCTAAATGTTTATTACTAGATACCCCACCGGGTAATTTAGATTGGAAAAGAGATTTTAAACTAGGTGTTGCAGAGGCATGCCAGCCAGCGCCGAGTGACCACCTTGGGTTTAGCGGGCCATTGCCGTCGATAAATTTAGGTAATATAGCGCCAAAGTCCAGTAAATAGTCGATGGTATTTTCAAGGGCACGTTGTTGTTTTTCATCCAATGAATACTGCATAAAGTTCAAACCCATCAGGCTCAGCCCCGCGTGATTTAGATCTTCATAGTTTGTCTTCCCCGCCACAGCAGGACGCTGTTTTGGCCGATTCATTGACACCTTATCTTGGGTCGTCCATCCTTGATAATAATGCGGTGTCCAATATCGCCATAGTGCCCTGCTACTTTTGTCATCAGTAAACTGCCAACTTTTAGTAAACTGTTCAACAATAGCAAAAGCTCTACTTTCTAAGTGCACCTGCTTGGTTACTTTTCCTGCATGTTGCAGCACAGCCGCCCAGGTTAAGTGCCAATTCCAAGGAGCGAATATTCCGTCATAACGAAATTTGCTGCCATAAGGAATACGATACAGTCCTTCTTTTTCAACATATAAATATTCATAAGAATCAACTAAACAAACGGCGGTGTTATCAATCAACCTTTTTAGTTTTTCACTACAATAAGCTTCGAGTTTTGCGCAACTGTTTACCAAGCTATTGGTTATCATCGCTTGGTTTATCATAAATGAAATCGGCGTTATGCTATCGATGGAATAAATCCTCGATGCCCAACCACATCTAGGATTATGTTCTTCAGAAATTCCACGAAGCTGATTTTGCTGCCTTAAGGTTGCGTACATTGCTTGGGCGGCAAGACGGGCAAACACCGGATGATTTGTCTTTTGATAAAGCTCTGCCAACGCTAAAGTTCGATAAGATTGGCTCCAGCTTTGTTTACCCGCCTCATCAGATGCCATCGCCATCGGCTCCCCTAATAATTGACCAAGACTACCCGAAATAGCATGAAATAACTGCCGACTTTTGGGTGCACCACTCACGGTTAAAATGGGCAGTGTGACATTTTCATTGCGCATTAATTGACGATGGTCTTTGCTCTTGATGCCAAAATATTCATCAAACTGCGTTGATTTAGTTTGCAGCAACTTATGTGTAGATAAATCTAAAAACAGCACATCACTGCCTTGTTTTGCTTTACAGTAACTTTGAATAAAGATGCCTGTTTTTGTCACTTTAGTAGATAAAACATCACAACCGGTAATACTGCCAAGCTCTTTTTTTGATTCGGCTAAGGTATCGATATTATTTAAGTTGTACGAAGAAAATTTTGTTTGTTGTAATTGCTCATCATATATAGATGTGATGACAACATTGCTCGTAAAGGAGAGTATTTTGACTTTCGTTAATCTCGGCCAAGATAAAACCAAATCACCATTAAAAATCAATTCCACCTTAACTTTCGGTCCTTTGGCGGTGCGAATATAAACAAAACTTCCTAGCTCATCAAAACGAAAGCTACTTATTCTGGAGACATCTTCTAATTCATAGCCATCAAGAAGTGTTGCTTGGTTATAAGTAATGGTTGGCCGATAAGCACCTTCTTGCCAAAAACTAAGTAGCAAGTTATCACCTTTTTTAGCTGCACTTATTAAGCCTTGTTTTTGTAGCCCTTTGACTGCCATTAATTGAGTTGATGTATCATAGGAAAAGCCGTTTTTTAAATTGCTAATTTTCCAGTGCTCTCTAGCAAGATCATTGTCTAGATCAGCGGCTAGATCACTCGCCAATGTACAATGACATACCATTAATAAAAATATCGCTAACAAACCAGCGGTTTTAATTAGATGAATACTCATGACAACCTCCGACAACTTTGGGATTTAACTTTTACGCTTTCCTATAAATGTTTTTAACGGGATAATTGTTAGGCTAAAGCCTAACCTACAACAATCTCATCCATTTGCCATTTTGTTATTTGATCTACTAAAAGTTGAAATATATAAATTCCGTTAAATTATTTGCTTGATAAAGAAACAGCAGACTGACTGATGCCATAGCGCCAATAATGACAGACCAATTCATTGACGGGCGCCACAGCAATTGAGATTTGATGTAGCCCGATAGACCCGTTGTTTTTCTTAGCATCTCTTTGATTTTCAATACCGGACGATAAAAACGTGTTAATTCAATAGCGTTTGGTAAGAAGAGGACTATTATGCACAGACCGCCTATTTTCAACCACAACATGCCATTGTCATTTAACAGCGCTCCCCACACTTTGGTATTATAATATTGAGTTTGTCCCAACAGCCCATCAACAACTAATAAAGCATCACTAAAGTTTTCAGCTCTAAAGAAAACCCAAGCAAACATTACCGCTAACAGCGTTACTAAGTGTGATAGGCTTTTAATCACTACGCTTGGAATATACTCAGCAAAAAGTGAATCTTTTGTCAGTGCTGACCAACCATGATTTATCGCCAAATATAGGCCATGCAAAAATCCCCAGAAAACAAAGTTCCAACTGGCGCCATGCCATAACCCACCTAACAACATAGTTAACATTAACGCCTGATATTGGCGTACTTTGCCATACCGGCTACCACCAAAGGGAATGTATAAATAATCCCTTAAAAAGGCAGACAAGGTCATGTGCCAGCGACGCCAAAAATCAACAATATTATGTGCTTGATAAGGAGAATTAAAATTTATCGGTAAGGTAATGCCAAACATCCGAGCAAGCCCTAATGCCATGTCGCAATAACCTGAAAAATCGAAATATATTTGGAAGGTATAAGCAAACATCCCTAACCAAGCGGCTTCTGTTGGTACCGAGTTTCCTAAATGCGCTAGATTGAAAACATCGTTGGCATATGGCGCCATACCGTCTGCAAAGACAATTTTTTTGAATAATCCAATGGCAAAGAGTGTTCCGCCAACCGCTAAATTCATAAACAAGGGTTTTCTAAATACCGCTAAGTTAAACTGTGGGATGGTATGTTTTTGCAAAACGATAGGGCCGGCAATTAATTGCGGGAAGAAAACCACAAATAAGCAATATTTAGCAAAATTACAATCGGCTATCTTTTGATGATAAGTATCAAACAAAAACGATATTTGTTGAAAAGTAAAAAAGGATATTGCTAAGGGTAAAATAACATGTAACAACGGAAATTCAGTACCGGCAATGCTATTCACATTAGCAATGAGAAAATCAGCATATTTGAAATAGGCTAACGTCGCTAGGTTTGCAATTGTACCCACAGTCAAAATAAAACGGCTACGATTGTGTAGCAAAAGTTTATGCAAACCAAAGTTAACCACTACTGAAACGAGCAACAATACCAGGTAATAAACGCTCCACCACGCATAAAACAATAACGAGGCAATGATTAACCACCATATGATCGCTTTCTCAAGCGCCAAATAACGTAAGAATATAAATACCAATAATGTTGGCATAAGAAACAAGTATATAAACTCTAGTGAACTGAAAACCATGATCGACTCCCTACTACTAATGCTTTAACTGCTGTTAACTATCTAACTGTTTTTACTATTTTTTTCAGTGTTCTTTGTATATAACTCTTTTTGCTTAAGTTGTTTTTCTTGCTCTTTTTTTTGTCTTTTTAAAAATTTATTTAACAATCGTTTTGAACTGGCATCACCTCTATTGGCGCCTTTTTGCACTAAAATGATGGCTTTATTGAGATCCTTATCAATGAGTTTTCCTTCGAAATATAACACCGCTAATTCTTTATACGATCCGGTATGACCTGCTTTAACACCTTTTTCAAACCAGGCAACCGCGCCTTTTTCTTTCAAGCCATACTGCTGTTTTAAATGCATTCTGCCTAACGCTGTTGCCGCACCACCATGGCCTTTTTCGGCTGATTTGTTTAATAAAACCAGCGCCTCTTCATGATGTACATTTTCATCTATAAATAGTAGATAGCGGCCTAAGTCATGCATAGCGCCAGCATCGCCAAAATCACTGGCTAACCGAAACCACTTAATGGTTTTTTCTTGTCTGACAATTTCACTTGGTGGGCTAATTAGTTGAGCATCTCGGTATAATCTACCTAAGGTTTTAGCCGAACTTGCCTTGCCAGCCAGTGCTTCTTCGGTCAATTGCGCGACAGCTAAAGCAACTAATTCTTCACCTAACTCGGGATCTTTGCTAATGCCGTATTTACCCAAAAGAATAAGTCGCGCATGTTTCAATGCTGCAATCGCAATACCTTCATTACTTGCGATTTGATAGTAATAAATCGCCCGATCAAAATTTTGTTCAACCCCCAAGCCTTTTTCAAAGTGAGTACCTAGCGCCATCGATGCTTTAATATAATTCCACTCTAATGCTTTGATAAACCAATCAACCGCGATGGTATGGCAATTAGGACCAGCAGATTTTTGAAAAAGTCGACCCAGCTGATAAGCGCTTTCCCCTCGATAACTAAAGTCATAAGTCACGGCATTTAATAAGTAACTTCTGGCCTTTTCCAAATCAGGCGCCACTCCCCATCCTTTTTCATAAGACTTCGCTAAGAAAAACATCGCATCTGGATAGCCTTGTAGCGCAAACTGCTCAAAAATTTCCGCAGACTCATGTAATTTACCTTGTTTTTGTAATGCCCTTGCTTGATCGAGTTGCTCTTTAATCTCAGCGATCATCGGGGCACTTTTACCTCTATCTTCAAGATGTTTTTGATAAGAAAAATAAACGGCAAATACAATGATAATAGTCAATAAAACACTGATAATTAGACTATAACGTCTGAGTATAACTTTGTTTCTATTCATGACGTCCCCTCCAAATTCGGCATGAATTTCCTTCACGCATATTGACATTGTCATTGGTCAATTCTTTTACTAGCTCGCTTTGAGTTATTGGGCATGTGATCTGTTCACGCCGCTTTAAAGCTAATGCTTTCGCTTCTGGTGTGGTATCGATAAACTGTATTAATTCACCAATAACCATCTTCGCTACTTTATAATTAAAATGATAAGCATCATTGAAGTTATCAATACTTCGAGTCAGCGGTGAATCAAAATCGAAATCAACAACCGGTGCTAAGCGCGCCAAATCCATTCTTAATGCTTGGTTATCTTCTGCATAACCGTAATTAGTGATCTGTTGTTGCATTTCAACAATGGTCGGCGG
>MAAC01020186.1_pt1 | contig 17258 bp, 15 predicted proteins | sample 1115981 | NCBI WGS metagenome assembly MAAC01 (sample SAMN04961126, study PRJNA320927) | seawater metagenome | isolation source: sample BD02T64 sea water enriched with oil for 64 days | place: USA:Gulf of Mexico | collected 2013-07-27 | reverse complement strand
ATACAACAGACGTTAATGTTAAAACAGTGATAGTAGAAGCTATTAATAATTTTTTCATTTTAGTAACCTTTTATATAAATGGATTATTAAAAGAAAAAACCACGGGATGTACCTATTAACGAGGTGACTCCGCTGCCGTAGGTTTTCTAATTATAAAATTAGTAAACCCCTTAGGCCGGTGGTTTTGCGTAACACGTTTTCGCGTGTATTGCCTTTTCTTTGTCAATAGTAAGTATCGCTAAATATTACCTTAATTGCAACTAAAGTAGTAGAAAGATGCAGCTAAGGTGCTAAGTTTTTGTTTCATATTTAAATTGAATAAAAAATTGGTATTCTTTTGTTACACTTTCATCTCAGGAGTATCACCAGTAACAACCAACGGGCCAGCGGTTAATTTAATAATTTCTTCTACTGAAACACCAGGGGCGCGTTCTAATAAATGAAACTTACCCTCTTTTATTTCAATAAAGGCTAAATCAGTTAATACTTTTTTAATACAACCTTTACCGGTAAGTGGCAGGGTACAATTATTTAATAACTTAGATTCACCATGTTTCGATGCATGAGTCATAGTGACAATAATATTATCCGCACCCGCAACAAGATCCATAGCGCCACCCATGCCTTTGATAAGTTTACCAGGGATCATATAAGAGGCGATGTTACCGTTTGCATCAACTTCAAATGCACCGAGTACAGTTAAGTCAACATGACCACCGCGGATCATTGCAAATGACTCAGCAGAATCGAAAATAGAGGCCCCTTTGGCCATCGTTACAGTCTGCTTGCCAGCATTGATTAAATCGGCATCTATCTCTTCTTCGGTTGGGAATTGTCCCATACCTAAAAGTCCATTTTCTGATTGCAGCATTACTTCCATATTGTCAGGTACATAGTTAGCGACCAACGTCGGGATACCTATACCTAAGTTTACGTAATAACCATCTTGTAACTCTTGGGCAACTCGTTGTGCAATTTGTTCTCTTGATAAAGCCATTATTTATCTCCTTGCGCTGAAGATGGACGAACAGTACGTTGTTCTATGCGTTTTTCGAAACTGCCTAATATTAGACGATCAACATAAATTCCTGCCGTATGGATCTGATCTGGGTCTAATTCGCCAGGCTCAACAATCTCTTCTACTTCAACTACAGTGATCTTTCCTGCTGTTGCCGCCATAGGATTAAAATTTCTTGCAGTCTTTCTAAATACTAAATTACCATATCTGTCAGCTTTCCACGCTTTAACAATGGCAAAATCACCAACAATTGCTTCTTCTAAAATATACTCACGGCCGTTAAATGTTCGTTCGTCTTTGCCTTCAGCTACTGGCGTACCTACACCTGTTGCAGTGAAAAAAGCAGGGATACCAGCACCACCAGCGCGCATTTTTTCAGCTAAAGTTCCCTGTGGTGTTAGCTCAACTTCTAATTCACCTGCCATCATTTGGCGTTCAAATTCAGCATTTTCACCAACATAGGAAGCAATGATTTTTTTAATTTGCCTATCTGGTAATAAAATACCTAAACCAAAATCATCAACACCACAATTATTAGAAACTAAGGTCAAGCCTTTAGTGCCTTTGCGTTTGATTTCACTGATCAAGTTTTCTGGGATACCACAAAGGCCAAAGCCACCAGCTATTACAGTCATATTATCAGTAAGTCCTGCCATGGCTTCTTCGTAGCTCGTCACTACTTTGTCAAATCCTGCCATCTTTTTCTCCTCATTCGGTTTGATATTTTTTATAATTTAATAGAAAGAAAGATAATAGCTAAAGAAAAATCATTAAGTTTTCTTTTGCTATTATCTTTCTTATTTCTACACCCGCTGAATCATGCATCTTCAAGTGGAACGGAAATATACGAAGAAACTACAATTTTTCTGAAGATTTTTTTTGTGCTAAATAAGCATTTGATACTTTAGATATAGGTGCTTTACCTAACTTATCACTAATAAACCAACCTGCTTGTAGTAGCTTTTTGAAATCTATGCCTGTGGTTATACCTAAACCATTTAGCATATAAACTACATCTTCAGTGGCTACATTGCCAGAAGCACCCTTAGCATAAGGACAACCGCCTAAACCAGCAATAGCACTATCGACTACCTTGACACCCATTTGCAGTGCAGCGTAAATGTTTGTTAACGCTTGCCCATAGGTATCATGAAAGTGAACGGCTAGCTTATCTGTTGGTACACGGGCGCTAACGGCTTGTATCATTTTTGTTACGCTATCAGGGTTACCAACACCGACAGTGTCACCTAATGATATTTCATAACAGCCCATAGCAAAGAGTTTTTCAGCAACTATCGCGACTTGCTCCGGGTCTATATCACCTTCATAGGGACAACCCAATACACAAGAAACATAACCACGCACTTTGATATTCGCTTTTTTAGCCGCAGCCATAATAGGGGCAAAGCGCTCAAGGCTTTCTTCGATAGAGCAATTTATGTTTTTTTGACTGAAGCTTTCAGATGCAGCGCCAAAAATCGCGACCTCATCAGCATTGACTGCCAACGCCCCTTCAAAACCGCGCATATTAGGTGTTAAAGCTGCATAGGTTACATTCTTATTTCGTTTGAGCTTTTCAAATACTTCAGTAGATGTCGCCATTTGTGGCACCCATTTAGGTGAAACGAAGCTGCCACTTTCAATATAATTAACGCCGGCATCGCTGAGTTTTTCTATCAGCTCAATTTTGTCATTGGCACTAACGGGAATCGCTTCATTTTGCAGACCATCTCTAGGGCCGACTTCTACAACTTTTACTTGTTGTGGTAATTTGCTTGATAACATGATTACTCCGAAACTTCGCTAGTATTTTCTTGTTCAGTAAAAGCTAATAGCTCAGCGCCGCCATCAACCATGTCGCCGGCTTTGAAAAATACTTCATCAATAGTGCCGTTACTTGGCGCTTTGATAGTATGTTCCATTTTCATCGCTTCCATGATCACTAGCGGTTGATCCTTACTCACTTGCTCGCCAGATTTAACTAAAACACTGACCATAGTGCCATTCATTGGCGCGATTAACCCACCATGATTATCATCTTCGTTATGCTGACCACAGTCTGGCAGAATATGAGTAAAATTAAATACTCCATTAGTTCTATATAAACTAATGTTATTTTCAAAGTGATTAAAGGTAGTTTGACTACGATGTCCATTAATAGTCGCTACAATAGTGTCATCATTATGGGGTGTAGTTAATATCTCGCCTTGGCAGTCAAATTTTTCACCGTTTACATTAATCGAATAATAAGCATCATTACCTTGGCGTTTTTGTTCAACGGTAACAGTGTATTCAGTATCATTGTGCGCGAGTACTAGCGTATGTAAATTAGCTTCATTTAATCGCCATGCATTCGCATTGTACCAAGGTGAATGTGGGTCGTTACTTTTTTGCGCTTGCTGTTTTGCTTTGTTTTCTTTCGATAGAACAAGAAATAAAGCAGCTATAGGTAACTCATTAACTAACGGTTTATCATCGTTATGAAAAATAAGATCATGATTCTTTTCAATAAAACCAGTATCAATATCAGCGGCTTTGAAAGGACCAGATGTTGCTAAATTATAAAGAAAATCGATATTAGTGACTACACCATTAATACGATACTCGCTCAGTGCTTTTGCTAAGCGCTGGAGTGCCTTTTCACGATTTTCATCCCAGACAATTAATTTAGCAATCATCGGATCATAATACACACTAACGTCGTCACCTTGGCGAACACCGGTATCTATACGAACATTTTCGCTCTCAATCGGTGTTTTTAACAGACTTAACTTTCCTGTTGCCGGTAAAAAGTCGTTATCTGCATCTTCTGCATAAATACGCGCTTCAAAAGCATGGCCATTAAGTACTAGTTGTTCTTGTGTTTTTGGAAGGTGTTCACCAGCAGCTACACGTAGTTGCCATTCTACTAAATCTTGACCACTGATCATTTCAGTAACAGGGTGTTCAACTTGTAAGCGGGTGTTCATTTCCATAAAATAGAAAGAGCCGTCAATATCAAGTAAAAATTCTACTGTACCAGCCCCTTGATAGCCTATCGCTTGGGCAGATTTAATTGCAGATTCGCCCATTTGAGCGCGTAATTCTTCGCTCATACTAAAAGCAGGGGCTTCTTCAATCACTTTTTGATGGCGACGCTGTACTGAGCAATCACGTTCAAATAAATAAACAGCATTTTCGTGATTATCACAAAATACTTGGATCTCAACATGGCGAGGCTGGGTTAGGTATTTCTCAACTAACATGGTGTCATCACCAAATGATGACATCGCTTCACGTTTTGCAGCGGCTAGGCCTTCATCGAATTCATCTTCGCTCCAAACTTGACGCATGCCTTTACCACCACCACCTGCTGTGGCTTTTAATAGCACAGGGTAGCCCATGTCGTCAGCCGCTTTTTTGATGATATCACGTGACTGGTCATCACCATGATAACCAGGCACTAATGGCACGTTGGCTTTTTCCATAATATTTTTAGCGGCAGATTTTGAACCCATCGCTTCAATGGCGCCAACAGGAGGGCCGATAAAAGTGATATTTTCAGCGGCACAGCTACGACAAAAACCAGCATTTTCAGATAAAAATCCATAACCAGGATGAATCGCTTGTGCTCCGGTCTGTTTGGCGGCAGCGATGACTTTATCACCTAATAAATAGCTTTCGCGTGATGGCGAAGGGCCAATGTAAACGGCTTCATCGGCCATATGAACATGCAAAGCATCTTTGTCGGCATCTGAATAAACGGCAACGGTTGATACACCCATTTTTTTGGCTGTTTTAATAATGCGGCAGGCAATTTCACCACGGTTGGCAATTAAAATTTTACTGAACATTTACTTATCCTTTTATTCTTTTAGTATCACGACGTAACTAGTAACTCGACGCTTATTTGCTTTACCAATTAGGAGCTCGTTTTTCAAAAAAAGCGGTTAAGCCTTCTTGCCCTTCAGTTGATACGCGAATAGCAGCTATACGCTCACTGGTGTCTTTGAGTAAGTTTTCATCAATTGTTTTAAAGGCGACATCTTGGCTAAGTTTCTTTGCCTGTCGTCTAGCTTGACTACCATTCACTAATAATTTGGCTACCATCAAATTTACTTCACCAGTTAACTCTTCGGGTGTGACCACTTCATCGACTAACCCAAGTTGCTGTGCTTTATCGCTAAAGAAACGTTCGGCAGTTTGAAAATAGCGGCGGCTAGCTTTTAAGCCTATGGTATCAACGACATAAGGGCTGATAGTTGCGGGTATTAAGCCCAATTTGACTTCGCTTAAACAAAAACTTGCTTTAGTACTCGCGATAACAATGTCGCAGCAACTAGCTAAACCAACAGCACCACCAAATGCGGCGCCTTGAATTTTGGCAATAGTCGTTTGTGGCAAAAAGTTTAACGCTTTTAACATCTGCGCTAAGGCGTTGGCATCTTTCAAGTTATCTTCATACGAATAACTTGCCATACGCTTCATCCAACCTAAGTCAGCACCCGCACTAAAACTCTTGCCGTTTGAGGCTAAAATCATAATGCTAATGTCATCGCGCTGACTGATGTCATTAAAAATATCAGTTAACTGTTTAATGATGGCATCATCAAAAGCATTGTGTTTTTCAGGATTGTTCAAAGTGACTGTGGCAATACCTTGCTCATTAACTTCTAACAAAACTGTGTCGTTATTGGTATTCATAATAAGTACGCTTTACCCTTGTTATTTATGCAACTATGTACGATTACATACGGAAGATGCCAAACTTGGTCTCTTCAATTGTTTTGTTTAATGAGGCTGAAATAGCTAAACCTAAAACTTGTCTAGTGTCAGCAGGATCGATAATCCCATCATCCCATAGTCTCGCTGAGGCGTAATAAGGATGACCTTGGTGTTCATAGTTCTCGATGATAGGTTGTTTAAAACTTTGCTCTTCTTCTTCGCTCCAGCTTTCACCCAGTTTTTCTTTTTTATCACGTGTTACTTGCGCCATAACGCCAGCAGCTTGCTCGCCACCCATCACTGAAATACGTGAATTTGGCCACATAAATAAAAAGCGAGGATCATAAGCGCGACCACACATACCATAATTTCCTGCACCAAAGCTGCCACCAATTAAAATGGTAAACTTAGGTACTTGTGCCGTAGCAACTGCAGTAACCATTTTGGCACCATGTTTTGCTATACCGCCTGATTCGTACTGTTTGCCAACCATAAAGCCGGTAATGTTTTGTAAAAATACTAAGGGAATTTTTCGTTGTGCACATAGCTGAATAAAGTGGGCACCTTTTTCAGCCGATTCACCAAATAACACCCCGTTATTGGCAACTATACCAACAGGGTAGCCAAAAATACTGGCAAATCCGCAAACTAACGTATTGCCATAAAGGGCTTTAAACTCATTAAAATCACTGCCATCAACAATACGAGCAATAATTTCACGCACATCATAAGGCTGACGAGTGTCTTTAGGGATAATGCCGTAGATATCGTCACTTGGATATTCGGGTTCAACAATTTCTTGAAAATCTATTGTTACTGGTTTTACTCGGTTCAAATTTTTAACAGCAGAGCGTGCTATTTCGAGTGCATGGTGATCGTTTTGTGCATAATGATCGGTAACACCTGAAGTACGACAATGTACATCTGCACCACCGAGATCTTCAGCACTTACTACTTCGCCCGTAGCTGCTTTAACAAGAGGAGGACCAGCTAAGAATATTGTACCTTGTTCTTTAACAATAATTGATTCATCTGCCATCGCAGGAACGTAAGCACCACCTGCTGTACAAGAGCCCATAACAACAGCAATTTGAGGTATATTGTTGGCTGACATGTTTGCTTGGTTAAAGAAAATTCGACCAAAATGCTCTTTGTCTGGAAACACATCATCTTGATTTGGTAGGTTTGCGCCACCAGAATCAACTAAATAAATACAAGGTAGGTTGTTTTCTTTAGCTATTGACTGCGCTCTAAGATGTTTTTTTACTGTAAGTGGGTAATAAGTACCCCCCTTAACCGTGGCATCATTGGCAACAATAACACACTCTTGTCCAGCCACTCGGCCTATACCAGTGATAATTCCAGCACTAGGCACGTTATCATCGTAAACTTTATAGGCAGCAAGTTGTGAAAACTCTAAAAAAGCAGAACCATCATCAAGTAAAGCATTTACTCTATCTCTTGGTAATAACTTACCACGTCCTACATGTCGCTCACGAGATCGTTCGCCACCACCAAGTTTGATTTCACTGAGTTTTTCACGTAAATCATCGATTTGGGTCTGCATATGTGCAGCATTGTCAAGAAAGTCTTGGCTGCGAGTGTTTATCTTACTTATTATTTTTGCCACGGTAGAGCCTTTTAATTAGTTCGTAATAGCTTGTTTTTTTGCTATTGAGTTCTAATACTGCGTTGAAAAATGCTCATTGACTAACGTCAACTCTGTTTTTGCCTTGTATTAGAACTAACTTGCTGCAAACCAATCTATCACTGGTTAACTCATTATTTGTTTAATTACTCACTACTTAAGTTGCTTTTTGTTACTTAAGTAGTAATGATTCAGTGGTTAGCTGTACGACTTCATTAAAAGGAAAAAGCACGGAATTGATAATTATTAATGAGTACTTTTGACGAATTAATTAGGCTGTACAGCAACCAGATGAATTACTACTTAGATTCGTTAAATAACTCACGACCTATCAGCATGCGACGAATTTCTGACGTACCAGCACCAATTTCATATAATTTAGCGTCACGTAATAAGCGGCCGGCTGGAAATTCATTGATGTAACCATTACCGCCAAGTAGCTGAATGGTATCAAGTGCCATTTTGGTAGCTAGTTCAGCGGCATAAAGAATAACCGCAGCCGAATCTTTTCGGGTAGTTTCGCCACGGTCACAAGCTTGTGCAACCATATAGGCGTATGATTTAGCTGCATTCATCTGAGTGTACATGTCGGCTACTTTGCCTTGTACTAATTGAAATTCACCAATAGATTGGCCAAATTGCTTTCTGTCATGAACATAAGGAACCACTAGATCCATACAAGCATCCATAATACCTAGTGAACCACCAGACAAAACCACACGCTCATAATCTAAGCCTGACATCAATACTCGTACACCTTTACCTTCAGTACCTAAGATATTTTCAGCAGGTACTTCACAATCTTGAAATACTAATTCACAAGTGTTTGAGCCACGCATGCCTAACTTATCTAATTTCTGGTGACGAGAAAAACCAGGGTAATCTCGCTCAACGATAAAAGCGGTAATGCCTTTTGAACCTGCACTGGTATCAGTTTTAGCGTAAATAACATAGACATTAGCTTCTGGACCATTGGTTATCCACATCTTGTTGCCATTAAGAATGTATTTATCACCTTTTTTGTCAGCACGAAGTTTCATACTTACTACGTCAGAACCAGCATTAGGTTCACTCATAGCAAGCGCACCTACATGCTCACCAGTACAAAGCTTAGGTAGATACTTTAGCTTTTGCTCGTGAGAGCCATTTTTACGTAACTGGTTTAGACATAGGTTTGACATCGCACCATAACTTAAACCTACTGAGGCAGAAGCTCTACTGATTTCTTGCATAGCAACAATGTGTTCTAAATAACCTAAACCCGAACCGCCATACTCTTCTTCAACGGTCATACCTAAAAGACCCATGTCGCCAAATTTTTTCCATAGATCAGCAGGAAATTCATTATCAATATCAATTTGTTCAGCGCGTGGAGCAATTTCGTCACGGGCGAAAGCGTTAACAGTTTCGCGGATCATATCCACGGTTTCGCCTAAGTTAAAATTCAATGAGCTAAATGGAGAAATCATGTTTTATTCCTATATAGTGAATTACGTTGTTAGTGTCGTTAATATTTTCTGGCAGTTATTTTCTATGTCATTCAATTCAATTAAAAGGGCGCTAATGTCGTCAAGCTTCTGTTTCAAATCAGTTTTCTTTTCTGAAATCAATTCCATCATAATCGTTAATTGTTTAGCGCTGGATTTATCAGCATCGTAAAGCTCAAACAAACGGCCTGTTTCACCGAGAGAAAAGCCTAAGCGTTTACCACGTAATATAAGCTTTAATCGAACCTTGTCTCGTTGACTATAAATACGTGTTTGTCCTTTACGAGTAGGGGCTAATAGTCCTTGATCTTCATAAAATCGAATACTACGGGTAGTAATATCAAACTCTTTTGATAAATCACTAATTGAATAATTGGCTTGTATTGCTTTTTTAATCAGGGTCATTTTTTACTTTAACTTGTTTGTTTTAATTTTCGTCATTGAAATAACCTTACAGGAAGTTTACGTAAACGTAAAGCTAGTTATAAGGTTATATTTTAAGAAAGTGTAGTAACTCTTTTCATAAAACGAGTACTTTTTTTAATTATTTGTACAATGGTTAGTTTGTTCGCGGAAACTAAGATATAAATAAATAGTATAAAGGTGACAAAAATTAGTACTAAAGTTACGTTGGCGCTAACTTCAAATTGAGTTAGGGTATATATTGATTTATGAATTTATTATCTTTTTCCCCTTATGGAGAGTGCCATGTCTATTTCTGATCCCGTTGTTATTGTTTCCGCATTAAGAACCCCTATGGGTGGCTTTAGTGGCTGTCTAGCTAATACTAGTGCCACAGACCTTGGTGCAACTGCAATAAAAGCAGCTGTACTTCAAGCAAATTTAACCAGTGATCAAGTTGATGAAGTTATTATGGGTTGTGTATTACCGGCTGGTTTGAAGCAAGCACCAGCTAGACAAGCTGCACTTGCTGCAGATTTAGCTTTATCAACGGTTTGTACCACTATAAATAAAGTGTGTGGCTCAGGTATGAAAGCAGCGATGCAAGCGCATGATGCATTACTTGCAGGCTCGATTGATGTTGCTGTTGCTGGTGGTATGGAGAGCATGAGTAATGCACCATATCTTTTACCTAAAGCAAGATCTGGGATGCGCATGGGACATGGTCAAGTACTTGATCACATGATGCTTGATGGCTTAGAAAATGCGTATGACGGTATTTCTATGGGTTGTTTTGCGCAAGAAACTGCTGATGAAAATGGTTTTACTCGTGAGAAAATGGATGAGTTTGCTATTAGATCATTATCGCGAGCAAATGCTGCGATTGAGTCTGGCGCTTTTAAAAATGAAATAGCCCCTGTTACAGTAAAAAGTAGACGTAAAGAAATTGTAATTGATACCGATGAACAGCCGGGTAATGCTCGCCCTGATAAAATACCTTCTTTGCGAGCTGCATTTAAAAAAGATGGCACTATAACAGCGGCTAACTCTAGCTCCATTTCAGATGGCGCGGCAGCGTTAGTTATGATGAAACTATCAACAGCAAAAGAACGAGGTTTGACGCCTCTTTGTAAAGTTGTTGCTCATGCAACTCATGCACAAAAGCCAGCCGAATTTACTGTAGCACCTGTTGGTGCAATGAATAAATTATTAGATAAAGCAGGTTGGAGTGCAAGCGATGTTGATTTATTTGAAATCAATGAAGCTTTCGCTATGGTAACTATGCTTGCAGTTAAAGATATGGATTTAGATATTAATAAAGTTAATGTTCATGGTGGCGCTTGTGCTTTAGGACATCCGTTAGGCGCAAGTGGTGCGCGTATTATGGTAACGCTTATTCACGCATTAAAAAATAAAGGCTTATCCAAAGGCGTTGCTTCTCTATGTATTGGTGGCGGTGAAGCCACATCAATAGCTCTAGAGATATTGTAGCAAAGTATTTTTAAGGAATTGTGTTTTATGTTTTTAATCAAAGATTCCTTTTAATGTCCATATTGGGATTGTCGATATTGAGTCGGTGACAATCCCATTATTTTTTTAAATAGACGTGAAAAATAGTAAGGATCGTCGTAGCCAATCTTTAAAGCAACGTCTTTAACGGAAATGTTCGATTCATCAAGTAATTTACATGCATGTTTTATTTTTAATTCTAAAAAATATCGTATAGGGCTAACACCAGTATGCTGTAAAAATTGTTTAGCAAAATAGAATTTTGACAACTTTAGCGAATCTGCTATTTGTTGTAAGTTTATTTTTTGACTAATATTTTCTTCCATAAACCCTGTCACTTTAGACAAGTTGAAGTCTTGTTTTAATTGTTCTAACTTCACTGGACTATTAACTGTGAATAGAGCAAACATTTTTTTAATTATATTTGAAGCAAGAATAAAGGAACTTAATTGATAGCTTTTATTTCTTGTTGCAAGCAGTTGTTCAAATTCATTGATAAAGGCTTCTTGATTAGAGATATTTAAAATTAAATTAGTGCTGTTTACACCAATAAAATCCATGAATTGTTCAAATAAGTGTCCTTCAATATGAACCCAATATATTGACCAAGGTGCTTTATCACTCGACTTATATTGGTGTTCAACCCCTTTAGGTAAGAAAAGTACATCACCTTTATTTATCAACCCTTGGCATTTAGATGTACTGAATTGCCCAACGCCATCAAAACAAAAAATAATTAAATTATCAGTATGCATGTACCTTTTAGTATAATGATTATTTGCTGATACATATTTCCCAAACGATGATGGGTAAAGGCCACGACTTAATATATTTAATGCTAATTGATTTATTAGAGGCTTAGGTATTAGGTATCTAATACTGTCTCTTGGCAGTGGCCAGTTGGATGCTGTACTCATTTTTGAACCTCATAATAATATAGCAAGATAATCCATCAAAGAGGCAAGTTAATCAATGTATTTTTATTAATTTATTTGCTTTAATTAGGTTACGTACTAATCATTTGCTGAGTAAATGGCTAATATTTATTCAATGCATTGTATTTTGTTAGTGCTAGTTATAGATATTGTTTATTGACTAGCACTTCTTAGTTAACTTAGATATTTAGGGATTTAATGTGAATTTTGATTTAACCGAGGATCAGCAAATGTTTGCTGATCTTGCTAAGCAATTTAGCGACAGTGAATTTTTACCTAATGCAGCAAAGTGGGATCAAGAGCATATTTTCCCGAAAGATGTTATTGCCAAAGCAGGTGAACTAGGTTTTTGTGCTTTATATACGCCTGAAGATGCGGGTGGTTTAAACCTAAGTCGTCTAGATTCATCTATTATTTTTGAACAATTAGCAATGGGTTGTACCGCAACAACGGCGATGATGACAATACATAACATGGCTACATGGATGATTGCATCTTGGGGAACAAGTAATGTGAAAGATACTTGGTGCCCGTCACTCGTTACCGGCGAAAAACTTGCTTCCTATTGTTTAACCGAACCAGGCTCAGGCTCTGATGCTGCTTCTTTAAGTTCATCGGCTAAAAAAGACGGTGATCATTATATTATTAATGGCTCAAAAGTTTTTATTTCAGGTGCAGGCTCCACTGATATTTTAGTGGTGATGGTTCGTACGGGTGAAGCCGGTCCTAAAGGTATTTCTGCACTTGCTATCCCTGCTGATCTAGACGGTATTATCTACGGAAAAGCCGAAGAAAAACTAGGTTGGAATGCTCAACCTACACGCCAAATAACCTTTGATAACGTTAGAGTGCCTGTTGAAAATTTACTAGGTAATGAAGGCGAAGGTTTTTCTATGGCTATGAAAGGACTTGACGGGGGTCGAATTAATATAGCCACCTGTTCAATTGGTACAGCACAACAAGCATTAAATTCCGCTATGGCTTACATGCAAGAGCGGGAACAATTCGGCAAACCAATTGCTGCTTTTCAAGGGTTACAGTTCAAACTGGCTGATATGGCTACAGAGTTAGTTGCTGCTCGTCAGTTGGTACGTTTAGCTGCGTATAAATTAGATCAAAATGATCCAGAAAAAACGGCTTATTGTGCTATGGCAAAACGTTTTGCAACAGATATTGGTTTCCAAGTATGTGATGCAGCATTACAAATTCACGGTGGCTATGGTTATATAAAAGAATATCCATTAGAGCGTCATTTTAGAGATGTACGTGTTCACCAAATACTTGAAGGTACGAATGAAATCATGCGCGTTATTATTGCGCGTCGCTTGTTAACCGAAGGCGCAGGTCAACTTTTATAAGACTGTAATATCGTAACTAAATATAAATAAAAAGAGAACAACAATTATGTCTGATTATTCATCACAATTCTTAACGGTAGAAGTAAGCGAGCATACTGCGGTAGTTACCTTTAACAACCCTCCTGCTCATACATGGACACAACAAAGTTTAACGGATTTACGTGACTTAGTTTTAACGCTAAATGAAGATAAAAATATCTATGCATTAGTCCTTACCGGCGGGGGAGATAAGTTTTTCTCAGCGGGTGCTGATTTAAACGTTTTTGCAGAGGGCTCTAAAAAAGTAGCTAAAGATATGAGTGATATTTTTGGCCAGGCCTTTGAAACTTTGTCAAATTTCCGTGGTGTTTCAATTTCAGCCATTAATGGTTATGCCATGGGTGGAGGTTTAGAAGTAGCGCTAGCATGTGATATTCGTTTAGTTGAAGATCACGCTGTTATGGCATTGCCTGAAGCGAGTGTTGGTTTACTACCTTGTGCTGGAGGTACGCAAAATTTAGCAATACTTGTTGGTGAAGGCTGGACTAAGCGGATGATTTTGTGTGGTGAGCGTGTAGATGCATCAACAGCTTTACGTATTGGCTTAGCCGAAGAGCTTGTTGCCAAAGGTGAAGGTAAATTAGCAGCCATCGCCTTAGCAGCAAAAGTCGCAAAACAAAGTCCTGTCGCTGTTTCAGCGTGTAAAACACTTATTCAAAAAAATAGAGAAATGCCAATAGCGTTAGCGTTACCGCAAGAGCGCCAGGCCTTTATTGATTTATTTGATTCAGAAGATCAAAAAGAGGGTGTGCAAGCTTTCTTAGAAAAACGTAAACCTGTTTGGCAAAATAAATAGTGGTTGAATCGACAGTTTAAAAATAAGAAAAATAATAGAGGTTAGATAGGAATTTTTATGACTCAAGTAGTTAATTTTCAAGAGATAGATAGTGCGAATGGTAAAAAAATTGCCGTTATCACATTAAATTCTCCAAAATCATTAAACGCCCTAGGCATGGATATGATTGCTTTAATTTATCCAAAGCTGCAACAGTGGAAAACACGAGATGACATCGTGGCAGTCTTTCTTCAAGGGGAAGGCGAGAAAGCATTTTGTGCCGGTGGCGACATCGTGTATATGTACAATGACATAATCGCTGATAAAGGTAATTTCTCTCCGGGTGTTGAAAAGTACTTTACCACAGAGTATGAACTTGATCATTTTATTCATACTTTTAATAAACCTTTTATTGTTTGGGGCAATGGCATTGTTATGGGCGGTGGGCTTGGCCTGATGGTTGGAGGTAGTCATCGTGTGGTTACTGAAAATTCACGCATCGCAATGCCTGAAATTAGCATTGGTCTTTATCCCGATGTTGGTGGTAGCTATTTTTTAAACCGTATGCCAAACAATTGTGGCATGTTTCTCGGTTTGACGGGGGCGTCTATCAACGCTGCCGATGCTAAATATTCTCACTTAGCTGATTATTTTGTTGCGAGTGAAAATAAAAACTCTTTAATTGAACAGTTAACTCAAGTCGATTGGCAAGATTCAATCGATCTTAATCATGACAAGCTTTCAAGTCTATTATCAGATTTCGAGAAAGATTCAATTCACCTATTACCTGAATCAAAACTTACTCAGCATGAAGCCTTAATTGAACAAGTAACAGGCTTTGATAATTTACAAGCAATTGTAGATGGAATTTTGGCTATTGAAACTGACGAGAAATGGTTTATTCGTGCTCAAAAATCTCTAAAACATGGCAGCCCATTAAGTGCTTCCTTAACCTTCCAACAAATTCAGCTTGGCGCTTCATTATCTTTAGCCGATTGCTTTCGCATGGAATTAAATTTATCTGTTAAAGCAGGTAAGTTTGGTGAATTTTCCGAAGGTGTTAGGGCGCTGTTAATTGATAAAGATAACTCCCCTCAATGGCATTTTTCTTCTATAGAAGAAGTTGATAAAAAAGTCGTTGATTGGTTTTTTGAATCGAAATGGTCACAAGAAGAACACCCGTTAGTTAATTTAGGCAACTAAAAAGTTGTATTCATTTTTTGTAGAAACTATTTTTAAATAATTTTAAGGAAAGAGCAATGGCGAATATCGCATTTATTGGTTTAGGAAATATGGGTGGCCCAATGGCCATTAATCTTGTTAAAGCAGGACACGATGTATGTGTTTTTGATTTATCAGAGTCAGCTGTAGCACAAGTGGTAGAACAAGGTGCTAGCACTAAAGAAAGTGCAATTGATTGTGTTAAAGACGCTCAGTTTATTGTTTCTATGTTACCTGCAGGAAAACATGTTGATAGTGTGTATCTATCAGCTGAAACAGGTTTGATCAACTATATTGCTAAAGGTAGTGTTGTAATCGACTCTTCAACTATCGATGCAACAACATCACGTAAAGTTGCTGCTGCATTAGCACAGCAAGGTATTGGCTTTGTTGATGCACCTGTTTCTGGTGGTGTAGGTGGAGCAGTTGCAGGCACACTCAGCTTTATGGTGGGCGGTAGTAAAGACGAATTTAGTCAGGTAGAACCTATTCTAGATACAATGGGTAAAAATATTTTTCATGCAGGTGATCATGGCGCAGGTCAAATTGCTAAGGTTTGCAATAATATGTTGCTGTCAGTACTTATGGTTGGTACAAGTGAAGCGCTACAACTAGGTCTTGCGAATGGCTTAGATGCAAAAGTGTTATCAAATATTATGAGTAAAAGCTCAGGTAGTAACTGGACGCTTGATGTTTATAATCCTTGCCCTGATGTTATGGAAAATGTGCCATCATCGAATGACTATCAAGGTGGCTTCATGGTAGATCTTATGGCTAAAGATTTAGGTTTAGCGATGGATACTGCAGTAGGTAGTCAATCATCAACTCCAATGGGCGCATTAGCACGCAATTTATTTGCTATGCATGCGGCGTCAGGAAATGGCGGCAAAGATTTTTCAAGTATATTTAACTTGTTTAATAAATAGCGCTTTTGAATGTATTATACCTGAGACATCTAAGATGCAACTCGCATATTTAAGTGACTTAGGTATAAATAGAGAATTATATGAATTTAGAAAATAAAATCATTGTCATCACTGGCGGTGGTCAAGGTCTTGGCCGTACAATGGCAGTTAGCTTTGCTGAAAGTGGCGCGAATATAGCTCTAGTCGATTTAAATGAAGAGCTATTACGTGAGACTGTTGAGTTGGTTGTACAACATGGTTCAGGCAAAACAAAGGCAAAATATTACCTTGCAAATGTTAGTGATGAAGCACAAGTTGAAAGTACCTTTAAGCAAATCAACGATGACTTCAAAGGTATTGATGGTTTAATTAATAACGCAGGTATTTTACGTGATGGTATGTTTGTTAAAGCCAAAGATGGTGTTGTTGTTAAAAAAATGTCACTAGCGCAATTTCAGTCTGTTATTGATGTTAACTTAACGGGTGTATTTCTCTGTGGTCGAGAAGCTGCCGTTCATATGATTGAGTCAGGTAGTAAAGGTGTCATCGTTAATATGTCTTCTATTGCGCGTGGCGGTAATATAGGACAAACCAATTACGCTGCAGCTAAAGCGGGTGTTGTTGCGATGACAACCACTTGGGCAAGAGAGTTAGGACGTCACGGTATTAGAGTTGGTGCCATAGCCCCTGGTGTTATTCGAACGTCGATGACAGATGCGATGAAGCCAGAGATGCGTGATAGATTAGAAAAAATGAAGCCAGTTGGTCGTTTGGGAGAAGCAGGTGAAATTGCCCATACTGCTAAATACATATTTGAAAATGAATTCTTTACTGGCAGAGTTGTGGAAATTGATGGCGGTCTTGCAATGTAAGTGTGAATAAAGCACCTTTTTTACTATTTTTTATTAAAGTTGTGCAAGATTTGAACGCTTGAACTAGAATTGATAAATAAAATGAATAAAGGTGCTTTTTGTGCTTGACGTAAAATTAAAAGTATATACAATACGCTCCAGTTCCAAGGGGTTCAGCCAAAAAGCTTAACCAACTGGACGTTTTGATAAGTTATCTCATTACTTTTGAAGTAAATAAGCTAACTTAACGTTTAAAGTTCAAGTTTTGAGAGTTTGTAAAAACTTTCAAAAAAGATTCAAAAAAACGTTGACATCAAAACACGGAAGCGTACAATGCGCATCCTGCTTCGGGCAAACGGCAACGTTAACCACGAAGCGCAAAGCGAGTAACGAATGCGATTACTGC
>MAAC01018017.1_pt1 | contig 17271 bp, 16 predicted proteins | sample 1115981 | NCBI WGS metagenome assembly MAAC01 (sample SAMN04961126, study PRJNA320927) | seawater metagenome | isolation source: sample BD02T64 sea water enriched with oil for 64 days | place: USA:Gulf of Mexico | collected 2013-07-27 | reverse complement strand
GGAGACAATTTTTATGAATCGTAGAAAGTTTCTAACCGGTGCAGCCACCGGTGTCGTCGCAGGTGCGGCCGCTAGTACTCTTAGCGCCCCGGCAATTGCCTCTGGCAAACGTGACCTCAAGATGGTGACCACCTGGCCCAAGAACTTCCCGGGCCTCGGTACTGGTGCCCAGCGTGTTGCCGACCGCATTACTGCGGCAAGTGATGGCAAGCTCAACGTTAAGCTCTATGCTGCGGGTGAGTTGGTGCCACCGTTTGAATCCTTCGATGCGGTCTCAAGCGGGACTGCCGACATGTACCACGCTGCCGAATACTACTGGCAGGGTAAACACAAGGCGTTCAACTTCTTTACCGCTGTGCCTTTCGGTTACACCGCGAACGAACTCGACGCCTGGGTCCAGTATGGCGGCGGTCAGGAACTCTGGGACAAGCTCTCAGGTCAGTTCAACCTGAAATCTCTCATGGCTGGTAACACAGGCGTGCAGATGGGCGGTTGGTACAACAAGGAAATCAACACTCTCGAAGACTTCAAGGGCCTGAAAATTCGGATGCCTGGTCTCGGTGGTGAAGTCCTGCGCCGGATCGGCGCTGCGGCTGTTACTCTTCCCGGCGGTGAGATCTTCCCATCACTGGAATCTGGTGCGATTGATGCAACTGAGTGGGTTGGCCCCTGGAACGATCTGGCCTTTGGTTTCTACAAAGTGACCAAATACTACTACCAGCCAGGTTTCCACGAGCCGGGCTCCGGCCTTGCCTGTGGCATGAACAAGGATGTTTGGGAAAGCTTCTCCCCGGACGAGCAAGCTCTGGTTCAGTCCGCTTGTGCTGCAGAAAACAACATCATGCTTTCCGAGTACAACGCCAAAAACGGTGACTCCCTCGATGTTCTGCTCAACAAGCACAACGTTGAACTGCGGACTTTCTCTCAGGACATCATGGATGCCCTTGGTGCGAAATCCGAAGAAGTTGTCAAGGAAGTTGGCCAGACCGACGATATTTCCAAGGAAATCTACAACAGCTATATTGATTTCCGGAAGAAAGTCTCTCGTTGGACCAAACTCTCAGAGTCAGACTACACAGCAGCGCGTGATTCAGCCCTTAAAGGCTAATCTTAGGCCTGAATGACGACAGTGCGAAAGAGGCTGGCAATATGCTGGCCTCTTTTCTTAAAATATAAACAATAATATAACAATCGATAGGGAGACTACTGTGGCAGGGCTTCTTTCCCTCGCAAAAGCCATCGATAGTCTGAACAATAAAATCGGGCACAGCGTTGCTTGGCTCGCCCTCTTTATGGTTCTCGTTCAGTTCATCGTTGTTCTCATGCGATATGTTTTCGGCATTGGTTCCATCTTCATGCAGGAATCAATTATCTACATGCATGGCTTCCTCTTCATGCTCGGCTCCGGTTATACCCTGCTTCACGGCGGGCATGTTCGGGTCGATATCTTCTATGGCGCCGCCAGTGAAAGAAAACAGGCCATCGTCGATTTCTTTGGCGTAATTTTCCTTTTGCTTCCCGTGCTGACGCTCATTCTGATCTATGGTTTTCCTTACGTGGCAAGTTCCTGGAGTATCCTGGAATCCTCCAAGGAAACCAGTGGTATCCCTGCGGTATACATTCTCAAAAGCGCGATAATTGCCTTTTGCATCCTGATGGGAATGCAGGGAATTTCAATGGTCATCCACGCGCTTGCGATCATTAAGGGTGTCGAACACAAGGCCCAGGACGACGGTCCGGGGGGACTATAAAATGCATTTAGCTGAAACTCTTGATCTTCTCATGTTTGGCGCGGCCTGCTTGTTTTTGATGGCCGGGTTCCCGGTCGCCTTTACCCTCGCCGGTGTCGGTATCGCCTTTGCCCTTTTAGGCTACTTCCTCGGGGTCTTTGATCTCTCTTTCTTTGGTGCCCTGCCCTCTCGTATCTATGGCAATGCCATGACCAACGAGATCCTCATCGCCGTGCCATTGTTTGTTTTCATGGGCGTGATGCTCGAGAAATCAAAGGTCGCAGAAGAACTCCTCGATACCATGGGGCAGCTGTTTGGCTCGGTCCGGGGTGGGCTCGGTATCTCTGTGACCATTGTTGGCGCACTGCTGGCGGCCTCAACCGGTATCGTCGGGGCAACGGTTGTCACCATGGGACTGCTTTCCCTGCCGACCATGTTGCGTCGGGGATATGATCCCTCTCTTGCCTGCGGCTCGATCTGTGCCTCGGGGACCCTGGGGCAGATCATTCCGCCGTCCATCGTTCTGGTTATCCTCGGGGATCAGATCTCCAACGCCTATTCAGATGCCCAGCGCGCGATCGGAAACTGGTCTCCTGATCCCGTATCCGTCGGGGATCTCTTTGCCGGGGCGCTGCTCCCCGGTCTGATGCTGGTCTTTATGTACATGGGTTATCAGTTGCTGATCGCCATCATCAAGCCGGAGAGCTCCCCCCCGGTTCCCAGAGATGAAGCCCACATGGGGACAAAGGATTTTATCCATAAAATTCTGCATGCCCTCGTGCCGCCGGTTGCCTTGATCGTCTCCGTTCTGGGATCTATCCTGACCGGGATTGCGACCCCGACAGAAGCCGCCGCCGTTGGGGCTATCGGATCACTGCTGCTCGCTGGCATGCGGACCCAGGAACTGGGGATGCTCAAAAAAACAGATCGTACATCGCCGTTTGACTTCATGGATTTTGGCAGTCGTCGTCCGACGATCATAGCCACTTTGTGCCTGTTGTTTATGCTGGTTCTGATTTCTTTCTTTGATCTTCGGGTGGCTAGAAACGAAATCCCGATCACGGACATGATTGCCATTGGTGCCGCTATCATTGCCTCTATTGGTCTGGCCTGGGGGATTCTGGTTTCTCTGGGACGGGTTTGGAAGACGGACATTCTGCGTCCGATCATGCGCTCAACCATGGAAATCTCCTCCATGGTTTTTGTGATCCTGATCGGGGCCTCGGTGTTTTCTCTGGTCTTCCGCGGGTTGGGCGGTGACGAGATGGTTGCCGAGTTCCTGCTCAACATGCCGGGTGGTAACACCGGTGCGCTGATCACCGTAATGCTGGTGATGTTTGTCCTCGGGTTTTTCCTCGACTTTATCGAGATCACCTTTGTGGTGGTGCCGATTGTGGCCCCGATCCTCTTGATGAGTGATATCAGCCCGGTATGGCTCGGTGTTATGATGGCGATGAACCTTCAGACATCGTTCCTCACCCCGCCCTTTGGCTTTGCCCTGTTCTACTTGCGGGGGGTGGCCCCAAAAGAGGTCACGACCATGCAGATCTACAAGGGGGTTATTCCCTTTGTCTTTATCCAGATCATAGCTCTGTGTATCCTGGCCCTGTTCCCTGAACTGGCGACATGGTTACCGAAGGTTATCTTTGGATAATACAATCTGTCTCTATTGAAAAAGCCGCCGAGAGTTAACTCTCGGCGGCTTTTTTGTGTTCGAGCAAAATTATTCAGAGGGAAGTGCTACGTTTTTCTTTTATTTTTATAGATAATATACTATCTATAAATTATTAATTATCCAAACTTAGAGAAATCTGATATAGTTGCATTATACAACTATATCAGATTGAGATGAAATGCCGAATGACGCATCAGATATCGTAACAAACATTCGAAAATCCTCTCGAAACCTTGTTCGTGAGTTCGGATTTTTAAACCGAACAATCGCGGGTACGAACCTTTCTGCATCATCCGTTCATGCCTTGATAGAAATTGGTAATGCGGGAACCCTTCGAGCAAAAGATTTATCGGAAATTCTATTACTGGAAAAATCGACGGTCAGTCGCCTAACCAAAAGCTTAATTAAGCAGGGCGAAATCCATGAAACGATCTCAGTTACAGATACCCGACAAAAAGACATTCACCTTACGATCAAGGGCGAAGAAACGTTAATAACTATTTCAAATTATGCGGAAAAACAGGTTTCAGATGCAGTTTCCTCTTTGAAAGCTACAACAAAACTGGAAATTCTTAACGGCCTTGAAACCTATAGTGAAGCACTCAAGGCAAGCCGATTATCCCAAAATTTGGCAGACACGGATAACAGTTCTTCTTCGATTAAAGTAATGGAAGGGTATTCCCCGGGGTTAATGGGCCGTATTACCGAAATGCATGCCCTTTATTACAGTAATTTTGCCGGATTTGACGAAGTCTTTGAGGCTACAGTTGCCAGAGGGATCTCTGATTTTATTCCACGAATAAACCACACTCGAAATACAATTTGGTATGCGGTAAAAAACGGCAAAATCGTTGGCTCTATTGCTATCGATGGTGAAGATCTGAGCGACAACGTTGCTCATTTGAGATGGTTTATCGTTGATAAGGAGGCGCGTGGATCTGGAGTTGGTCGAGAACTGTTCGCTCTGGCCATGAGCTTTTGTGATAGCAAAGCGTTCCGTGAAACCCACCTTTGGACATTCAAAGGTTTGGATGCTGCACGTAACTTATATGAAAATTCCAACTTTTCCTTAACAGAAGAAAATTTGGGAGACCAATGGGGTAAGCAGGTTCTGGAACAAAAATTTGTCCGACTTTTGCCTTGTTGAATTCCGTTCAACCCAAAGCGACTACAGACTTTTAAACTCAATTATAAAAGCGATTGCTCCATGAATGTATTCCGCGATTTCTCCCTTCAAAGTACCTTTATGGGGTTACTCATTGCGTTCGTCGGGTTTGCAAGTTCCTTTGCCGTTGTCCTGCAGGGTATCAGAGCCGTCGGCGCTAGCGAAGAACAAGCATCTACTGCTCTTATGGTTTTGTCGATTTCCATGGGATTAAGCGCTGTCGTCTTAAGTCTTTATACAAAAATCCCTGTCAGTGTCGCCTGGTCAACTCCTGGCGCAGCATTGCTTGCGACTTCTGGCGTCATTCCCGGAGGTTTTCCTGTTGCTGTTGGGTCCTTTGTTCTGTGTGCCGTTCTTTTTATTATTGCTGGCCTCTGGAAACCTTTGGGACGAGCTGTAAATCTCATCCCTGCCCCCTTAGCTAATGCCATGCTGGCTGGTATTCTACTCGGGCTCTGCCTTGCACCGGTAAAAGCTATTTCTATCGATCCACTACCTGGTCTGGCCATAGCGCTTACCTGGATAATTGCTGGGCGTATCAATCGCCTTCTGGCCGTACCTGCGGCCTTGTTGGCGCTGATATTAATCATGGCTTATTCCCTTGATATCACAGACGAGAGCAAAGAACTTCTATTCAGTAATGTCGTGGCTCCTTTTACGTTGGTTACCCCTGAGTTCACCCTCTCCGGATTTGTTGGGATAGCTCTTCCGTTGTTTATCGTCACGATGGCTTCACAAAACGTTCCCGGGATCGCAATTCTCCGGGTTCACAATTACGAACCGAAAGCAGGTACCCTGTTTTCGGCAACGGGGATTTTCTCAGTTTTTAGTGCATTTTTTGGCGGGCATGCTGTAAACCTTGCCGCGATTACGGCCGCCATGTGTGCTAGTGAAGACGCTCATCCAGATAAGGATAGGCGTTACTGGGCTGCTATTGTCAGTGGTATTGGTTATATATTATTTGGGTTGGTTTCAGGACTTATAACGACGTTTGCAAGCATAGCTCCCGGGATCTTGATAGAATCAGTTGCTGGCCTGGCCTTAATAGGTGCTTTTTCCAATTCTGCACTCTCAGCCTTCAGTGATCCTGATAAAAGAGAGGCTTCAGCCGTGACCTTTGTTGTCACCGCATCTGGTGTCACGTTTTTTGGCGTATCCGGTGCCTTTTGGGGTATCTTGGCAGGAGGTCTGATTTTATTGATAACGCGATTATTTGAACCGAAAAATGTACCGCCTTTGCCTATCAATAAACCTGGCTCTAATATCAACGGCTCCTAATTGTACGCGCTTGCAAACATCAGGAATTATGTAAAAACTCAGGGGCAAAAATATCGAAAGTTAAATGAGGGTAAGCAACTCGCTCTTTTCTAAGATTCTCATACCGATACTTCGCCCCTTGGAGCGGAGTTCTTCATTAACGAATATATTTAAAGTCACTGTATGTGTCAGGCATAGAGCCAGTACGACTTAAAACCATTTTTTCTGACACGAAGCCAATAACTGATTTTGCTACGGCTTTCTGCTACAGTTTAGTTAGACCGTGCTGCCCCACGCCTTGCTCCACCGAAGTTACCGTGATTGGCTTTCATACTAGGGCCTTTAATCGAATTTGCTTTGTGGTTGAAATGACCTTCTTGCTTTTGCTCTTCTGATAGTTCTGATTGATCAGGACTATGGTTCTGCTTTACGGATTTAGCTGCTCTCGCTTTAGCTCGTTCACGTGCTCTGGCTTTAGTCATAACATCTCGCATTCTAATGATGGATTGAGAAGTATAGGTGTATGAGCTGAAATGCACAATGCTAGCTTGCCTATATGAGATTGAAGCAGAAACCATACTATATTTTCATATAATTCGAGCTCAAATCTCCGATAATTGCAAGCGCGTACACCTAATATTACCCCGTCCAGATCGTGCGCCGGGCTGAAAATTTGTCTGGATGGGTCAAGATTAAGGGGCGTTGGTATTAATGATTTTTGACAAAAAACGGAGACCATAAGATCCCCGCTTTCTTACTTAGTACCAAGATTGAAAAGTCTAACTAAACTTGTTCGTTCGCGGGAAACCTGTTGGTGGCAATCGTCCGGCACTTGCTCTACGACCTTGCCAATCCAGAGTTTCTGTCCTTGTCCAGGTTCGTCCTGAAGTATCGTTCCAGGTAAGTCCCTCGCCTTTTTCAGTACCGGACTTAAAGGTCTTGATATCTGAAAGTCCCCCGTCTTTATATTTTTGCAAGATGACTCCGCGACCACGAGCCATTTCAGGAAGTTCTTCTAACTTGAAGATCAAAAGCTTCCTGTTCTCACCAATAACAGCAACTGTGTCGTGGTTCTCAGCAATCTGGTAACAGATAAAGGCTTCTGCACCTTCGGCAATATTCAACACCTGTTTACCAGTTCTGGTTTGAGCAATGACATCGTCTTCGTTAATTTGGAACCCGCGCCCATCCGTCGAGGTCAGAAGTAATTGCTGCCCGGGGCGATAGATCAGAATATCGACGATATCCTGGTCATTCGGCAGGTCAATTATCAAGCGCAGTGGCTCTCCAAACCCGCGACCACCCGGGAGTTTGTCTGCCCCCAGAGTATAAAACCGTCCATTGCTTGCAAAAATCAGAACTCTATCTGTTGTTTGCGCAAGGATTGAGAAACGCCCAGTATCCCCTTCTTTGTATTTGGCATCACTGGTGTCTTCCTGATGGCCTTTCATTGCTCTGATCCAGCCCTTTTCAGAGCACAGTATTGTCAGAGGCTCTTTTTCAATGACCGCCTCCAGAGGAACAACGATATCAATCGGCGCGCCCGCAATTTCAGTACGGCGCAAGCCTAGTTCGGTTTTCTGGCCGTAAGCTTTTCTAAGATCTTTAATCTGGCGCCCGACAATTTCCCATCTACGCTCTTCACGGGCCAGAATATCTTCGAGATCGATCTTCTCAGCTGTCAGTGCCGCGTGTTCATCCTTGATTGCAATCTCTTCCAGCTTGCGTAACGAACGCAAGCGCATATTGAGAATTGCTTCAGCTTGGTTTTCTGTTAAAGAGAACCGTTTCATAAGGGCTTGTTTAGGCTTATCTTCTTCCCGGATTATTCGGATAACTTCATCCAAGTTCAGGTAAGCGATCAGATACCCTTCAAGAACCTCCAGACGAATTGCAATTTTGCCTAGACGGAACTTGCTCGCTCGTACAAGAATTTCATGGCGATGATCAAGAAATGCCTGGAGAACTTCACGTAAGTTCATCACTCGGGGAACCTGATCAGCTCCGAGAACATTCATGTTGAGACTGGCTTTGCTCTCAAGTTCAGTTACCTTGAAAAGAGATTCCATCAAAACGACAGAATCGACGTTTCGGCTCTTTGGTTCGAGTACGACCCGAATATCTTCGGCAGATTCGTCTCTTACATCATTGAGCAGGAAGAGCTTTTTATTATTTATCAGCTCTGCAATTTTTTCGATAAGTTTGGATTTTTGAACCTGAAAAGGGATTTCAGTGACAACAATCTGATACTGCCCCCCTTTAAGGTCTTCAATTTCCCACTTGGCCCGAACTCTGAAAGATCCCCGACCTGTTGTATAAGCTTGAAGAACGGCGTCTCGCCCCTCAACCATAATCCCGCCAGTTGGAAAATCGGGACCAGGCATAAAGTCGACCAGCTTATCAAACCCAACATTTGGGGTCTTAATCATATATAGCAGAGCGTCGCAAATCTCCCCCACATTGTGAGGTGGAATTGAGGTTGCCATACCGACAGCAATGCCTTGGGCACCATTCGCAAGTAAGTTTGGAAATGCGGATGGCAGAACGCAGGGTTCTTCGGACTCTCCGTCATAGGTCGGGCGCATATCGACGGTATCTTGATCAATACCCTTTAGCAGCTCACCTGCAATAGCGGTAAGACGTGCTTCGGTATAACGCATCGCAGCAGCGTTATCGCCATCAATATTACCGAAATTGCCCTGACCGTCAATAAGGGGGAAACGGAGCGAAAATTCCTGCGCCAGGCGAACAAGTGCATCATAAATTGACTGGTCACCGTGGGGGTGGAACTTACCCATAACGTCACCGACGACACGCGCGGATTTTTTATACCCGGATCCGGGATCCAGTTTCAACTGACGCATGGCAAAAAGCAGGCGGCGATGAACCGGTTTTAGCCCATCACGAACATCCGGCAATGACCTGGACATAATAGTCGATAGCGCATAACTGAGATAACGATCAGAAAGCGCATCGACAAAACGAACGTCTCGAATTTCCTCGGAAGGAACTCTACTGGAAGAACTACTCATATACCCCTCACAAACTCATGGACATTGTACTCACCAGATCGGCTTAGGCAACCACTTGGATTTGAAGATTTACAAATAAGAGGTTGTCAGACCTATCAAATCTTTAATTTGTGGCTAAGCGAGGGGAATTTAGTAGTGTCTTCCTGAGGCTTTGTTTTTTATTTTTACGAGAGCCTCATCAACTTCATCCAAAAATTTCCGACAAAAAACTCCCGGCAAAAAGTAGAAACCGTTGATCGGAGAAGAGGAAATCTGGGGCTCGACGCCACAACGACAGGGAGTAATTTGACCCTATCCGACAGATTCAACTTTGTAATGAAAGCTGATGCAACGGGTTCGGGGGAGATGCTGATATCCGTTCGCCTCATGGCTAAATATTTTAAGCAAACATCGAGTGTTAGTACGACCTGACATATTATACTGAACAGACAAACTTTTCTCCAATCCTTCGCTCAATTACGCATACTATCGTATGTTAAAAGCTTACAAAGTCTTATCTAGAGGAAATTTTCCATTAACCGATCCCTGACATTTGGTAATGCCAGATTGTGGGGATGGAAAAGATGTCTTTCAATAAAATGTCCTGAAATCTTTAGTCCTTGAGAGATTTCATCAGGGCCACCATTTCCCCGCCCCAGTAAAAAGAGGGGAAGCGGGAATAGTTTGTCTTTATATGGCTCACCAGCAGCAAGAGATACAGCTCTCCCCGACTTTGGGCTAATATATGCCAATTGATCGTTATCTCCTCCCCCGGCACAGGCGGTCAGGTCAATACCAAACCCAAGTGCAGAAAGCTGAGCCAATTCCCATCTAACGTAAACCTCACCCCAAAACTCACCCTCAAGATGTTCGAGGAGAGCTAATAATCCTTCATAGAAGGCCGAGTTTGATTCTCTTTCAGGGACAGCTTGTTCACAGATTGAAGTCGCAGATAACAGGGCGGCTAACCGACCGGGTTCATCAAACAAACGTCCTGAAATATTGTCCAGAACCTCAGCGTCATAGTGCCCCAAATGCTCGGGGAGACGTCCACCCCAGCGGACATGTAACCTGTTGCCAGGCTCGTAAGTTGAACGTTTTTTTTGACTAATGCCGCCACGTACCAGACCAGCGTGTCGTCCATGTTCTCTTGTCAAAACCTGAGCTACCAGGTCGTTCTCTCCAAAAGGGCGTGCCGAAAGAAGAATACCTTCGTCTTCCCAGTTAATCATGGATCACAGGCCTTTTGTTGTGACGAGAACGTTAGGGGAACAACGTATCAAGGCCGAGATGAAAATACCAGCGCAAATGCAGTATGACCGAGAAATGATTAACTATTAAAATCCAATCCCATTTCGCGATAGCGAGCAGGATCATCAGCCCACTTTTCCCGTACCTTTACATACAAGAAGAGATGGACCTTTCGCTCAAGGGACTCTTCGAGATCTTTTTGAGATTTAGAACGAATAAGCTTTATCGTCCGCCCGCCCTTACCTAAACACATTGCCTTGTGTATGTCTCTTTGAACATAGATTGTCTGGGAAATTTTGACGCTGCCATCTTTGAAATCTTCCCAGCTATCCGTTTCTACAGTCAGATTATAGGGCAACTCATCGTGTAAGTTCAAAAAGAGCTTTTCACGGGTAACTTCAGCGGCAATCGAACGCATGGGATGGTCGGATAACTGATCTTCAGGATATAGCCAAACCCCCTCTGGGACTAAATCAGCCAATCGATCCATCAAATCGTTGACGCCGTCGCCCGCTTGTGCCGAAATCATGAAGATTTCCGAAAAGACCCCCATCGACATAAATTCCTGGGCAAGCGCAAGCAGCTTTTCAGGATTAATCGAATCAATTTTGTTTAAGGCAAGAATTACTTGTCGTTCTTGTTTCTGTAAGCCAGCAATAATTGCGCGCGTGTCTTCTCCGATTTTCTTACGGCAAGCATCATGAAGTACAACTACAATCTCGGCGTCTCCGGCACCTTTCCAGGCAGAAGATACCATCGCCCGCTCCAGGCGTTTTTTCGGCAGGAAAATTCCGGGTGTATCAACAAAAATAAGTTGAGACTTGTCATGAATGGCGATGCCACGGATCTGTGATCTGGTTGTCTGAACCTTATGGGTGACGATAGATATCTTGCCCCCGACCATTCGGTTCATCAAGGTTGATTTTCCAGCATTTGGAGCGCCGATTAGAGCAATAAATCCACAACGAGTATCAGGTTTATCCTCATTCATGTCAGGCTCGTTTCCACCCTGTTGCTTCGTATCTTGATCGTTCATCTGCTTAACTGCCATTCTTACTTATTAAATCTAATAATTCGGTAGCAGCTTCCTGCTCACCCTTACGTTTGGAATTCCCTTGCCTCACGACAGGATCGACGCCCTTCACCTTCACCTCAATGTCAAATATCGGGGCATGAGGAGGTCCGGATCTACCAACTTCGCGATAGGCAGGTAGCGGCAACCCTCTTCCCTGCGCCCACTCTTGAAGGGTTGTCTTGGCATCTTGAGGCGGCGCCAGATCTTGATTAAGGAGTGGCAGCCAGTTCTTTTCTATAAATTTCTGAGATGTGGCATAACCGCCATCAAAGTATAGCGCCCCTATTAAGGCTTCACAGACATCAGCCTGTAAAGCAGGATTGTCTCTTTCACCACTCTCCTCTTCACCCTTGGCCAGGACAATTGATTTTTCCAGACCGAGAGAACGTGCAACAAAAGCCAGGGCTTCACGACGGACAAGGGCAGTAAAGCGCTTCGCGAGCGAGCCTTCGCTCTCGTCAGGGAAATTGCGTAGTAACATGTCAGCAATGACAAGCCCTAAAACTCGATCCCCTAAAAACTCAAGCCGTTCGTAACTATCGGCAATGATACGGTTTCGGCCGCACGCACTTGGGTGAGTTAGCGCTTGTTTTACCAAATTTAGTTTACTGAACTTGTGGTCGAGTTTATCAGCTACTAATTTCAGCTCAGAGAAACCCTTGGGTTCAATTGATGACATTAAAGATGCGTCCAAATCTAATCATTGAAGGCCACTTCCATACTTCCCACCAGTCGCCAACATTTTCGCCATTGTCATCTCCGCGGTGAGAGAAAAACAGCAGATCTGCACGACCAATAAAATTCTCAAAAGGAACGGGACCAACTGCGTTGAAACGGCTATCTTGACTATTGTCCCGGTTGTCGCCCATGAAGAAGTAATACCCATCCGGAACGATATAAGGTCGGGTATTGTCCGCCCCTTCATTGTCGCTTCGTTCCCAAATCAGGTGTTTAACCCCATTGGGAAGTGTTTCTTCGTATTCCCTTTCGCCGAGGCGAAGACCATCACTGCCATCACCGATGCGAACAAGCTCACGGGGAGCAACTTTACCATTAATATAAAGCTGCCCTTGTGTAACCTGGATTGTATCTCCTGGCAGGCCGATTAAACGTTTGATGTAATCAATTGAAGTATCTGTTGGTTTACGAAAGACGATGACATCTCCTCGCTCAGGTTCAGAGCCCAGAATACGTCCCTCAAAGCTTTCACCGAAAATCTTATCGCCAAAGGGAAAGGAGTACCGTCCTACACCGTAAGAGAACTTTGATACAAAGAGATAATCTCCGATCAACAGAGTTGGTTTCATCGAACTTGAAGGGATATTGAAAGGCTCAAACAAAAACGTCCGAACAGCTAACGCAATCAAAAGAGCATAGACAACGGTTTTTACCACACTCTCATCGTCCTTAGCTTCCTTAATATCCTCAGATCCTGTTGCCATATCATTGTTTTCCATAGGTTTAACAGGATCCTCATTAAGTTCGCTCTCTCTTTTATCAGCTTTACGCTTTTGATCGAACATTAAAGTGTAATCCTTAAATTCAATTTGTCTCAGGTTCTGCCGATATCAGCACGAAAGCCTGCGCATGGGGATAGTCGTCAGATATAGTGACGTGAAGCCTTGGTGTCATCCCCTGAGGCACCATATCACGCAAACGTGCCGCAGCAGCTCCTTTTAAGTTGAGCTGAGGCTGGCCGCCTTTTTTATTTATCACACCAATATCCGTAAAGAGAACACCATGCCGCCATAACCCGGTTCCAAGAGCTTTGGCGCAGGCTTCTTTCACCGCAAAACGCTTGGCAAAGGTTGCTGCTGGATCAGGGCGAGATTTTGCACGTTGAGTTTCTTCTTCGGTAAATACCCGGGCAATAAATCGATCGCCAAATTTATCCAGAGACTTTTCAATACGCCTGATGTCAACAAGATCATTCCCGATACCGAGGATCATGTATTTTTTCCCATGATATACTCATGACGCAGGTGTCTTATCAATTTAATTTCTCGCCCGTTCGACAGAATTTACAACAGACATCGCCCGTAGTGCAGCAGTAATGTCGGCAAGGTGTTTAACGTCATTGACTTCTACATCGACCATCATTTCAAAGAAGTCCATGGATCGATGAACGATCTTGAGGTTACTAATGTTCCCCTGGTTTTTCCCGATGACAACAGACAAGCCACCAAGACATCCGGGCTCATTGGCAACAATCAGTTTGAGCCGTCCGGTATGACTTGGCCCTTCTACTTCTGCTGAATCCCATGCGACGTCAATCCAGCGTTCCGGAGTGTCCTGATAATTTACAAGGTTATCACAATCGATCGTATGGATAGTGACTCCCTTACCGGTCGTCACAATACCAACAATGCGATCGCCCGGCAAAGGATGGCAGCAACGGGCGTAATGCACAGCCATTCCCGGGATCAATCCCTTGATGGGAAGAGCATTGTCTTTATTGCCGGAGGACTTTGCCTTTTTGCGAGGCGCAGTTGGGTTTGACTTCGGAAGAACGCGTGCACCGGGATAGACGGCGACCAGAACTTCCCTCGCCGTATGATGTCCCTGTCCTACACTGACGTAGAGATCTTCGGCATGATCCATATGGAATTTGCCAAGGATGCCTTCGATACCTTTTTCGGTAAACTCATAACCTTCCTGACGAAACACCTTTTGAACCATTTGGTGTCCGAGAGAGCTATACTGATCGCGCTCTTGAAGCCTGATGTATCGACGAATGCAGGCTTTTGCCTTACCGGAAACAACGAATTTTTCCCAATCGGGAGAAGGTTTCTGGTTCTTTGAGGTTAGAATTTCGACCTGATCACCATTGTGTAGAATGGATCTGAAAGGAACCATCCGACCATTGACCTTGGCTCCGACACAGGTATTTCCAACTTCCGTATGAACGGCGTAGGCAAAATCAATAGGGGTAGAGCCACTTGGCAAGGACAGGAGAGCGCCCTTTGGCGTAAAACAAAACACCTGATCCTGGAACATTTCCATTTTGGTATGTTCAAGAAACTCTTCAGGGTTTGACGCGTGATCCAGAATATCAAGGAGTTCGCGAAGCCAGCGATACTGGCGCCCCTCCATATGTTCGCCGCCCTGCTTATAGGACCAATGGGCAGCAACCCCCATTTCAGCAATAGAATGCATTTCTGCGGTACGGATCTGAACTTCAATTTTATGGCGTTCAGGGCCGATTATGCAGGTATGAATTGATTTGTAACCATTTGGCTTTGGCGTCGATATATAATCTTTGAAACGGCCAGGAACGACAGGGTAGTTACCATGAAGGACGCCAAGCGCCTGATAACAGGACCCAATATCCTTTACGATCAATCGGAAGGCCATGATATCTGAAAGCTGTTCAAAGGTAACAGCCTTGCGTTGCATCTTACGCCATATTGAATACGGTGCTTTCAAGCGGCCAGATACTTCACCCTCAATACCGTTTTCTTTAATAATTTTGTTCAGCTGATCGATGATCTTGTTGGCGAGGTTATCTTCGGTATCTTCGTCTTCGCCTTTGAGGAACTCCAAACGTTTAACGATGGATTCATGTGCTTCAGGATTTAATTGAGCAAAGGAAAGGTCTTCAAGCTGATCTTTAAAACGGTGCATCCCAATTCGTTCAGCCAGTGGCGCATAAATGTCCATGGTTTCACGTGCGATGCGACGGCGTTTATCTTCTTTTTTGATAAAATGGAGTGTTTGCATATTGTGCAAACGGTCTGCGAGCTTAACCAAAAGAACCCTAATGTCATCAGACATCGCCAGAACAAGCTTACGAAAATTCTCGGCGTATTTGCTTTCTTCGGATTGCAGTTCTAGTCGGGTTAATTTGGTAACACCATCGACCAGACGCGCGATGTGTGCACCAAAAGCTTTCTCGACAGTTTCAAGACTTGCCTCGGTATCTTCGACAACATCATGCAGCAGAGCCGTGATAATGGAATTGTGATCCAGCTTTAGATCAGTCAGAATTCCAGCGACTTCAACGGGGTGAGAAAAATAAGGGTCGCCAGACGCGCGTTTTTGAGACCCATGATATTTGGTCGCAAAAACGTATGCTCTGTTAAGTGCATCTTCGTCAGCGTCATGGTCATATGACTTGACGCGTTCAACCAACTCAAACTGACGGATCATTGTGGAACAAACAGCCCTCTAAAAAAAATATAGCTTTCCAGAAAAATGATACGCCGTGAATTAACGTAAGCCAAGCTCTGGAAAGCTGTATTTCTTTGAAATTGTTTGCCGAACGCTGTCGACCTACTCTGATTCCTGCCCGATTTCCGTCGCAGGCGTGTCTTCTATCGACATACCGTCTGCATTGGCAAACTGCTCACCAGCATCAGCGGTAAGAAGCGCTTCAGGACCAATGGCATCAAATTCGGGTTCATCTTCGTCAACTTCAGAGAAGGCGGCCTGTTTTTGTAATCCCTGAACCAAAGATGCTTTTACTCTAACAAGATCGATGGTTTCTTCAGCAATTTCGCGGAGAGAAACAACAGCATTCTTATCGTTATCACGCTCTACCGTTAAGGGAGCACCGGATACGATTTCTCGAGCACGCTGAGCTGAAAGCATTACGAGTTCAAAGCGATTAGGAACTTTTTCAACACAATCTTCGACCGTGACGCGTGCCATATGTGATAACTCCAGTATCGTAGTCAGTAATGTAGAAAGCCCACTAGCGGGCAATTGAATCGGGGCAATATATGAATCAGCTTAGCATATAGCAAGAATATTCAACAAAATATTAGTAAATAACAATATTTACCCCCTATTGCCTTCGATTAGTCCTCAGAAAACGCCATTGTTTCCTGATCAGAAGATATAGTCGAGACTAATTCTTTCGTTGTCTTCCCAAGTACAGGATGAATCCATTCCTCGTTAATATCCATAAGGGGTAACAAGACAAAAGCTCTTTCATGCATTCGTGGGTGGGGTAAAACAAGATGATCGTCTGGCTTACTAATGACATCGTGATATGCGATCAAATCTATATCTATAACTCTTGGTGCATTTGGCACTGTCCGGACACGGCCAAACTCGCCTTCTACCCGATGCAGTAAAGCTAGCAAATCTTTGGGAGTGAGATCGGTCTTTATTTCAGCAACCCCGTTTACATACCAGGGTTGATTCGAAATTGGTACAGGTGCTGACTTTAACCATCGAGAACTATTAATAACCTCAAGGCCAAGTTCTTCCAGTCTTGATAGTACAGTTTGACAGGTTTGCAACGGTAAGCCGTATTTAGGGCTTTCTAGATTTGCCCCAAGTGCAATTATAATCACTTTTAATGACCTCTAGTCCAAAACTTTATAATAACAATAACTTAAGTGTAAACTTTAAGCTGTTTTATGTCATATATAGACGATTTTTGTAAACTAAATTGTTCACCCCCAATAGGCGACACTGAGGTAATTCCCCCATCACATCTATCTTTCGGGGGGATTACCCCTGCCCTTTTTATAGCCAATTCTTTAGGCGTTATTGAGGTGTTACTTGCATCAGGAAACAACTCCACTAAACAACCTCTACTTTTCTACTATTGAAATCAAATACTTCTGGACATTTCGCGAGTATTGCTGACAATATTCTACTTAAGAGGGGGTATTTTTATGCGATACATAATTAGTTTGGCATTTGTCATGTTTTTGAGTGGTTGCCTTAACCCAAATTCTGTCATTGATGCAAAAGGGTTGAAAGAAGGCGTAAACAAAAAAGACTTTAAAACCTTGTTCGAAGAAGCGACCCGAAAAAGTGGTCAGGAAGTTCAGCTCACCTTTATAACGTGTTCCAAACCCTTCAAAGTAACAGCCTGTCTCTATACCACCCCTGGAAAAGCACGTATCATAACCCAGTCTAGAGATAACTCCGATTTGATAGGCACTATCATACTTGATTTTCAAGCAGGAATTGATCAAACAGAGCTGCAGAAAGACGTCGCGGGTATTATGACCGTTGCCGACCCTGAAATGAGGGAGGTCGTAAGGCAAACAATTAGTGCTGATTTTGCAAAAAATCCCGAGGGCAGCTATAGGGAGACATTCAAAGGTATAGATTACACAATCGGGAAGTCGACAAAATATGGGGTGAAT
>MAAC01009856.1_pt1 | contig 17272 bp, 13 predicted proteins | sample 1115981 | NCBI WGS metagenome assembly MAAC01 (sample SAMN04961126, study PRJNA320927) | seawater metagenome | isolation source: sample BD02T64 sea water enriched with oil for 64 days | place: USA:Gulf of Mexico | collected 2013-07-27 | reverse complement strand
TAAAGATGCCTTCGCCAAAAATCGGGCGATTGAAGATCGTCGCAATGAAGATCGCTTTCACTTTATTAACTGGACCAAGAAAGCCTTTGAAAATGTCGACGTGATTCAGCCCGGCAACGGCATCATGCACCAGATCAATCTGGAGAAAATGTCGCCGGTGATTCAGTCCCGCGATGGCGTGGCCTTCCCCGATACCTTGGTCGGCACCGACAGCCACACGCCGCATGTTGATGCCCTGGGTGTTATCGCTCTCGGTGTCGGTGGCCTTGAAGCTGAAACCGTGATGCTGGGTCGACCCTCCTATATGCGCCTACCCGACATCATCGGTGTCGAGCTATTAGGCAAGGCGCAGCCGGGCATTACCGCCACCGACATCGTCTTGGCGCTGACCGAATACCTGCGCAACGAGAAAGTCGTTTCCTCCTACCTCGAGTTTTACGGTGAAGGTGCTGCCAACTTGAGTCTTGGTGACCGTGCCACTATCTCCAATATGACCCCCGAGTTTGGTGCCTCTGCGGCGATGTTCTACATCGACCAGCAAACCATCGACTATCTGAAAATCACCGGCCGCGAGGCCGAGCAGGTGAAGTTGGTTGAAACCTACGCCAAGCAAACCGGCCTCTGGGCCGACAGCCTGAAAACGGCGGTCTACCCCCGCGTCTTGAGTTTTGATCTGTCCAGCGTGGTGCGCACCATCGCCGGGCCGTCCAACCCCCATGCCCGCGTGCCCACGTCTGAGTTGGCTGCCCGTGGTATCTCCGGTGTGGTTGAAAACGAAGAAGGGCTGATGCCCGATGGCGCCGTGATTATCGCCGCCATCACTAGCTGTACCAACACCAGTAATCCGCGCAACGTGATTGCCGCAGCGCTGATTGCCCGCAACGCCAATAAGCTGGGCTTGACCCGTAAGCCCTGGGTGAAAACCTCCTTCGCACCGGGTTCCAAAGTGGCTCAGCTGTATTTGGAAGATTCCAACTTGTTGCCAGAACTGGAGCAACTGGGCTTCGGCATCGTCGGTTTTGCCTGCACCACCTGCAACGGCATGAGTGGTGCCCTCGACCCGGTGATTGAGAAGGAAGTGATCGACCGCGATTTATACTCCACCGCCGTGTTGTCGGGTAACCGCAACTTCGACGGTCGTATTCATCCCCATGCCAAGCAGGCCTTTTTGGCCTCGCCACCTCTCGTGGTCGCCTACGCCATTGCCGGTACCATTCGCTTTGATATCGAAAAAGATGTGCTCGGTAAAGACCAAAACGGCAACGACATTACCCTGAAAGACATCTGGCCCAGCGATGAAGAGATCGATGCGATTGTCGAGGCCAGTGTGAAGCCCGAACAATTCCGTGAAATCTACATTCCGATGTTTGATATCACCGAAGAGCAGGGCGAGAAAATCAGCCCACTCTATGACTGGCGTCCGCAAACCACCTATATTCGCCGCCCGCCTTATTGGGAAGGCGCACTGGCCGGTAAGCGCACCATGAAAGGCATGCGTCCCTTGGCCGTATTGGGTGACAACATCACCACCGATCATTTGTCTCCGTCCAATGCCATTCAGCTCAACAGTGCCGCCGGTGCCTATCTCGACAAAATGGGCTTGCCCGTGGAAGACTTTAACTCCTACGCCACCCACCGGGGTGACCACCTCACGGCCCAGCGTGCCACTTTCGCCAACCCCAAACTGTTTAACGAAATGGTGCAGGAAAATGGTGAAACCAAGCAGGGTTCACTGGCACGTATCGAGCCGGAAGGCACCGTCAGCCGTATGTGGGAAGCGATTGAAACCTATATGGAGCGGAAGCAGCCGCTGATTATCGTCGCCGGTGCCGACTACGGTCAGGGTTCCTCCCGTGACTGGGCCGCCAAGGGTGTACGTTTAGCCGGTGTTGAAGCGATTGTCGCCGAGGGCTTTGAGCGCATTCACCGCACCAATCTGGTGGGTATGGGCGTGATGCCACTGGAATTTAAAGCCGGTGAAAATCGCAAGACCTACGCCATTGACGGCACCGAGACTTTTGATGTGATCGGTAAAGCCAGCCCCCGGGCAACGCTAACCCTGCGTATTATTCGCAAGAACGGTGAAACGGTCGACGTGCCCGTGACCTGTCGTCTCGATACCGCTGAAGAAGTTCTGGTCTATGAAGCGGGCGGTGTACTGCAGCGCTTTGCCGATGACTTTTTAGAGTCTTCAGTCGCTAGTTAAGTCCAACCCTTGTGATGGGGCAGCGCCACTTTGTGTGGTGTTGTCCCTCCGCCTGTAATATTTGATTCAATAACAAAACATTCAGATCAGGATTAAAGCTCATGGCCTATGCACCGCAAATAAAAGTCCCCGCCACCTATATGCGTGGCGGCACCAGTAAAGGTGTTTTCTTTAGTTTAAAAGACCTGCCGGCAGCGGCCCAGGTGGCCGGTGCGGCGCGTGACGCTTTATTGCTACGGGTTATCGGCAGTCCCGATCCCTACGGCAAGCAAACCGACGGCATGGGTGGTGCCACCTCCAGCACCAGCAAAACCGTGATTTTGGCAAAAAGTGAGCAAGCCGATCACGATGTCGACTACCTCTTTGGCCAGGTCGCCATCGACAAAGCCTTTGTCGATTGGAGTGGTAACTGCGGCAACCTCACAGCAGCGGTTGGCGCCTTCGCCATCAGCAATGGCCTGGTTGATGCTGAGCGTATTCCCACCGACGGCATCGCCGTGATTCGTATCTGGCAAGCCAATATCGAAAAAACCATTATTGCTCACGTACCGATGACAGCGGGCGAAGTACAGGAAACCGGTGACTTCGAACTCGACGGCGTCACCTTTCCCGCTGCCGAAGTACTGGTTGATTTTATCGACCCCGCCGATGGCGACGGCGCTATGTTCCCTACCGGCAATGTCGTGGATGATCTCGAGGTACCCGGTGTCGGCACCTTCAAGGCCACCATGATTAATGCCGGTATTCCTACCATCTTCCTCAATGCCGACGAAATCGGTTACACCGGTGCAGAGCTGCAAGAAGCCATTAATGGCGACCCCGCCGCGCTGAGCCGCTTTGAAACCATTCGCGCCCACGGTGCCATTTGCATGGGCCTTATCAAGGACGTCGAAGAAGCCGTGGCGCGCCAGCACACCCCGAAAGTGGCCTTCGTGGCCAAACCGATTACTTACACCTCCTCTAGTGATAAGTCGGTAGCAGCAGAAGAAATCGACCTGCTGGTGCGCGCGCTGTCTATGGGTAAATTGCATCACGCGATGATGGGTACCGCTGCTGTGGCGATTGGCTCGGCTGCTGCTATCCCCGGCACACTCGTTAACATGGCTGCCGGTGGTGGCGAGCGTAGTAGTGTTACCTTTGGCCATCCCTCCGGTACATTAAAGGTCGGTGCTGAGGCTAGTCAGGTCGATGGTGAATGGGCGGTGAATAAGGCGAGTATGAGTCGTAGTGCTCGGGTATTGATGGAGGGTTGGGTTCGGGTGCCTGGGGATGTGATTTAAGGCTTTGTTTTTGGTCTTGTGGCGTTAAGCTTTGAATACGATGCCGCATAGATTCAATGTGGCCATTGGTTTTTCGGTATATTGTGGGGCGCTTGTAGACCGAGTGTGGCAGGAGAGAAAATGAGCCCTACAATATTTCGTGAAAGTGGCTATAGGCTTTTCTTCTTTTCACGAGAAAAAGAAAGAATGCGCGCCACAGTGTATCGGGTGGTGGTGAAGCAAAATTCTGGCTTGAGCCTGAAATAGAACTTGCGAGGAACTACCGCTGCACCAGAAAGCAGTTGAAAGATGTCGAAAAATTGATCGAGGAGCACCAAGATGAGCTTATCAGCGGATGGCAAGAACATTTCGGAAACTGAGACTACGCATATCTCCCTCCATGGGGTGTGGTTGCTCTCATCGAGTGGCAAGGAGCTGTTTATGTCCTATGATGAGTTTCCCTGGTTTAAAGATCAGTCTGTAAAAGTTATCCATAATGTAGAAGAGCAATCCCCTGGCCACTTTTACTGGCCCGATATAGATGTGGATCTGAGCGAAGACATTATTGCAAATCCAAATCACTATCCCAGGCAAGCATTGCATGGCAAATAAATGCAGCCGGGCGCGTTGCGTCATTTGGCTTGAGAGGAGTCACGGTCTGCTTTAAGGTGCATTATTCAATAGTGAGATGAACGACTTTTAAAAGTCGAGAATGCTTGATTGCAAGCACTTGACCTCGTTTTATTTGTTTCGTTATATTGGACAATAAAAAAATAACAGTTATTGCATATCTGCTTCGACGCACCAACAACTTAACAGGGACTTATTGAAGAAACATAGGGTCGTCCATGGAAGGAAGATTAGAAGTACGCCAACGTTATACATCCTTTATTAACAGTTCACTTGTTTGTTGTAGCGCCGATGCCAAACGAAAGTGATCTGGAATTGATTGATGCGGTTTACGCAGCGAGCACCGAGGCTGGTACGCTGAATGATGCGATTCAACTATTCAATAAACTTCAGGAATCGCCCGGCGGGGCAGTATTTCACTATGATTCCATTATGGAGGAAACGACCCGCACAGAATTCGTCACGGTTGATGCCAAAATGCAGACCTATGTCGAGGACGTTTTCAGTGCCTTCTCTGGGCCTGATGGAGTCTTTGAAAGCCCCTTAATAACGGCGGGCTTTGACGACCTCATCGCCGGTAAGATTTTAGTTGGGGATGATGTTATACCGTTTTCAGAGTTTTCTAAATCGGCCTACTATAAAGAAATATTTGTACCACTGGGTATTCGTTGGACAATGGCGTGGGTGGCTTCCGGAAGAGGGCAGCAATGGCCGACCTACTGCGTCAATAGAACTGAAGACGCAGGTGAATTTTTACCCCATCATTTCGAGCGTGCTAAATTGTTCCGACGACACCTGGCCCGTGCGCTGCATATTATAGAATTGCTGGATGAAGCGGCAGATTCTAAATTAGTTCTAGAGCAGTCAATGGATAGAGTGCCGCAAGCTATAGTCGTGGTGGATGATCACCTTGGCATCGAGTTTTGTAACAATGAAGCATTCAAGCTAATAGCCCAATCGCAGGCCCTGTCTGAATCTGGAAGCAAACTAAGAGTTGGCGCCACTGCCCACGAGCGATCCAAGTTTGAACAATGGTGGGCTATCTTGATTCGATCTCAGGTTAGTGATGGCGCTTGTTTTGACGACATAGCCATGGCCCCTGTATGGGAAATCGAGGTAAGCCGTTTGGCCGCAGTTTCCAGTGGTGGTAGAGACAGGCGCCGTTGGATGTTAACGCTAAAGCAGACGGCGGATGTAGAAGGCATTTCTACAGATTATATTATTAAAAGCTACGGCCTAACCAAATCAGAGGCCAAGGTCTGTGCTGTTCTCTGCCGTAATGGTGACGCCGTATCAACTGCGAAAGCGATGGGCATTTCTCCCCATACAGTCAGGACTCATCTCAAAAGTGTTTTTAACAAGACCAGTACCCGCAGCCAGGTGCAACTCGCTGTGAAACTTGTCTCGCAAAAATAACTGTAAACCTCACCCATGTGAGTGAGGTGAAATCTCCTAAACTTATTTACTCTTTATCCCGAGCTTGTAAGCCTGCTCGCGGTTCGATCTGTGATTTTTTTATTGTTGCCGCTGAGTTTATAGACAAAACCCCTATATATGGGGTTTGTCGGGTAGAAGTGGATAAGCTAGTTTTGCAAATTGGAGCATGGAAATTAACAGGGATGGTTAGGGAAATGAGCAAACGGCTTAAATATCGATATTTCTCCAAGGGTAAGCAATCTAACAAGGGTTCTTATACTCATTCCTCACCAGTAGTACGTGAACTTGCATCTCCGCAAAAAAATTCTGATGAGCTGACTATATCTGTGATAGGTGATTCGCAGAAAACAACTCAGCGGCCAGTGGATGAGCATGTGGCCTGTTTTATTTGGGCAGGGTCAGCTCTTAGTAAAATAATAGATAAAGTCGGCAATTTAACCACAATGAAAAATCATTTCGGTCAACATTATTCAACGATAAACCGGATAGTGAGCAAGGAAAATAAATGTGTTAGCGAAAGACCTAACCCTAGCCTTCCCTTGCCCACGACTCCGGGGCTGCGATGGCCTTTTTGGTTTGAGCTGGAATCTATCCCCACCATTCATTACCCAAAGAAAACAGATAAAGGGTTGACCCAATACCGGGATGTTGAATTTGGGATAAATGTGGTCTGCGCTTCCCCAAATTTCATGAAGCACTCCTCCTAATTTCACATTCGAGGTGTGGCTGTACATGTAGAGTTATCTGTTGTTAACGCGGCATTAACAGGAAGATTTTATTATGGCTGAATTTATACATCGTGGTGCAGAGGGCGATGATGTTGTACTCATACAGCGAGCGCTGCAGCAGTTAGACTTCGATGTCTCTGATGATGGCATTTTCGGGGAGGCTACTGAACAAGCTATCACCAGCTTCCAGCGGAGTAAGGGGCTAACTGACGACGGTGCAGTAGGACAGCCGACACTAGATGCCCTGGGGCTTGGCGATAAGATAATCTTGTTTCCACCACAAGTTGTTCCTAATTCCGTGGCGACGAACATCAAAGAATACATCGAGCGCTTTGATAGGCAATTTTCACTCTCGATCAACAATTCGGATCGGGCGCTCAATCAGTTCCAGACTACAATGAGTTTCGCTTCTACAAGCGAGGCCAAGGCAGACATCCTTGGTGCTATGGGGGATGCGGCGGTCGCTTTTGCGACAGACAAGTTGATCGACAGCGTTGGTGAGCTCACTGCGGGAATGGGGAGCAAGCTCATTAATGCAGTTCGTGATGAGGTTCGGCGTGCTTCCGCAGCGGCTGAATCAGCGACTATTGGCGATTGGATCAAAGCTCAACGCACCGCACTTGGTAAAGCCCTGAATTCATTTCAACCAACTCCACTCCAGATTGAACTCGAAACAGACTTCCTCGAAGCAACCGATCAGGAGCAGTTTCTTGAAAACCTGTTCATTGAGAGTAAAGGTCTTGCTGCGTTTAGGCCACCTAGCGTAGAAGACCTCGAGTTGATTCTTTATGAAAAATGGATCAATGCCCATTTCAGGGCTGTGACAGGGGACGGACCAGGATGCATAGTGTTTCGATACGAACTTGAAAATGATGAATTTGAATTTATTTCCTGTACGGTGAATGCTGCCGAGGGCAGTAAGGTTGCGTCGGCGCTCAATCGCCTCATCGAAGGAGGATTAACAACGCTTGCAGAAAGGCCTATCGACCTATTTGTTAGAAAAAGGGCTTGTTTTCGCACGGAGGGCCCTGGCGGTGGAACGCGCTTCTTCTGTGGTTGGCTCGATATTAAGAACGAAATTCTTCATGATCCCGCAAGTAATTTGGCCCAACGCGCACTCAGAAAAGAAGGGTGGAGGCGCCATCCTGCATTCGATTGAAATGAGATGGCTTAACTGTGCTGGCTAAGGCGTGCGGCTGAGCTTGTGGAAACGAGCTGGGCGGTAGTGATTACCGATAATAAAAAAGGGTTCAAATCTGGTGAATTTTCTGTTGAAGATTATGGACATTAAACCGTTGCTATAAAATGAAAGGTGGAGAATATGGCTTTTACACCCGATGAAATTATTCAAGGCATGATGGCGAATCTGCGTATGCTTTTCGAGCACGACATCGAGGGAGCTACTGTGCCCGTAGACGAGAAGGAGAGAGACCATGTTGTCGTGTGGGCGTTCCCTGGGGTTCCATATCAACCGGACGACCTTGCCTTTGCTGAAGAATTGGCGATCGGTGAATTCGAACCGAAGGCAGGCCAAGAGGACGCTGGTGAAGACATTTCTGCTATCCCTGCCAATCTTGCCGACACACTGTCTCCTGGTGGACGCTTGCGTTTGCGTCTCCGGCAGGCGCGTGTATTCTCCGAGCTAGTGGACTTTCTTCCGACGCGAGACCTCATTTACCCGGGGATGGGGGTCAGCCCTCCACTGAGCACTATCATGGATGTAGTTCTCAACCACTCTCAGATCGCGAAACTGCCGAAGGCTGACTCGGAAGCGGTCAAAGTAGTACTCAACCAGGCTCAAGCGATCCTCGATGACAAGGAGAAAGAAGAACAGTACAAAATCCGGAAGAAGGAGTACAGGGACGCGCTCGACGCACTCACCGTTGCGCGTATCACTTTCGAGACGTCGGAAAGCACTGCGGCTACATTGGCTGCGCAGGCCAAGCTCAAGCCGCTCCATGAGGACTTGATGGACGCTATAATGAGCTGGAATGGTCGAGGCTTTAGAGAAGAAATTGAAAACGCTAAAGCCCATATTGCTTCCGCCGCCAAAGAGGACCTAGTTCAGTGGAGGGATCGGGTGAAGCAAAAATATGATGGTGCCACCGCGATTTCTGTAGAGGCGAGCGTATTCAATGAGTTCAAGTATACAAGCCTATTCCCGACCAAATTCCTGAACTCCAACAATGGTTGGACCAACTATAGCTATTCGGAGTCCCAGCAAGCTCGCTCGTTCGGAAAGAAAATTACGCGCTTCGGCGGAGAAGTGAGTGTACTCGGTTACTTCCGTAGCAGCGCGAATGACAGACGAGAGAAGGTCAACATCACCAGCAAGAGCGAACAGTTTTCGATTTCTATGCGAGTGGCCGAGGTGGCAATATCGAGACCGTGGCTCGACAGTATCTTCCTCGAGAGTCACGCGTGGCGATTTGGACCAGGCGCTGGGTCAGTCTTCAATGTCTTTGAACTGTCGGACGGAGAGCGACCCCCAACCGGAAGTATGATTGGCTACAGTACGTCCATCATCTTCGCTAAGGACATTGTCATCGAGACCAGCGACATGCTAACCAACTCCGACACGTACAAGACAGAATTCGCGGCAGGAGGGGGCTTATCTCTGGGTCCTATCTCACTCGGTATCGGTGGGTCCGGATCTAGTCAATCCCAAACCACGGATGTCAGTTTCAAATTCGAAAATGGGCGGCTTACCGTCGAAGGAATGCAGGTGATTGGGTTTCGATGTCGTCTGCTTAATAAGGCGCCTGATCCATTGGAAGAGAGCAATGGAATCGTGTTTATTTGAGGAGGACGGCCGGACATGCCTACGATTCGTGAAGCACTCACTGCTTTTTTTATGGAAGCCTCCCAGCGGATTCTTGAGGAGCAGGGAGCTAACGACGTTACTCTTCGGGTCCTGCCTGCGGCAGTTCCACTTTCGATCGACGAGCTCTGGTTCAAGCACGACCAGCTGACGGCTGAGAAGGCTATCTCGGGCGGCGCGGCGGTCCGCGAGGCGGCAAATAACCACTTTGAATTCTCCGATCGGTTAAACCGAATTCCGTCGGCTACCGGTGTCCTTTTTGATGTTGTTTTCGACGATGAAACGCTTACGGGCGTTCTCGAGGACGTTTTTGAGCGCGGGGAACTTCTTGTTCCAAGCGGTGACCTTTCGGATTCCGGTGAGGCGGCGAGGCGATTGCAGGACATAAAGCGAACGTTTCTAGGCCCCCCCCCTTTCCCGCTGAGTAGCCAACGCGGCGAATACTGGCCAGTTTTTCATACACCGGGCGTCGACGACCTGGTGCGCGACGAAACCTGGAGACATTTCCGTATGACCGGAGCTGAGATCCTGAATGCCGCCGCGCAGGCCGATAACACGCTGAAACGGCTCTTGTCCAATTCTACGAGCTTTGTCGATTCGGAGCTGGACGACCTCGAAATCACAGAATTCTCTGTCGACTTTGTTGTTTTGGCCCTGCGCCGTCCTTGGTTGGATCGCGACCTGTTTCACAGCAGGTCCTGGGACTTCGAAGCCCCGCTCTCAACGGGTGATGGTGATCCGGAGCAGCGTCTCCCATGTTATGTGGCTGCGACGCTAGTTACTAGGAACATGAAAGTATCCGGGCGAGTGCGTGGCGATACGCCTGGCCGTTTGCGTCCTCTCGAATTTCGTCCGATCCTAAATACTATTCCTTTCCGGATGCGTATTCTGAATTCGAGCGCCCCACTGCCCAACGATTCGGACAACACCAAAACGGTACCGGTGGTTTTAAACCTCTCAGGGTTGATCAGCGAGAACGAAAAAAACATGGAGTCGGCAGAGAGTGCCGTCAAACGTAATCTGGAAGAACAGCGAGATCTCGAGGACAAACGCCGGCGCCGCGCGGTACTTGTAGAGAAGGAATCGGATAAGGTAACTGTGTTGCGTAAACTCCGTGCTGATGAACGTGGGATTACATTTCAGATTAGGCAAGCATCAGCAATGGGAAATATTCGCTTTCTGCCCAACCGCCGTAAGTCGATCGCAAAACTCAAGACCAAGCGTGCAGGTAAGCGACGCGAGATGACAAGGGCCAAGAGGGCTCTCGAAGCCGACCGTGCTCGGATCGCAACGTTTCCCTCGGCGGCCGAACTTGACCGGCGCCTGCAGAAACTCCAAAAAAACGGCCCGAAACTGAAGTTGCTGGCCGAGGGGTTGCGCCAGGACATCCAGCGTTTGAGCGAGTTAGCCTCACATGAGGTGGCGAAGGGCATGAACGAAGTCGCCTATTTTTGTCGCGACGTCCCCAAAGCGCCTGATCCAAACCCTGACTTTATTAGATTCGGCGGGCTGAGGGGGCTTTGAGAATATATATAGAAGGACATCCATCTCAGGTCTTCGCTTCAAAAAGAAAGTTGAGCGATAAGCTCTCGTCGATGTGCGCCCAGTTTTGGCTGCCGATCACTCTGAAATTGTAGGAACAAGGTACTTATTTGACGTAAAGTCCCTTTGACGCAGCAGGGTGTAGTGCAGTGATCGGTAGTGCTGCTAGTTTGTGGCTGCGTAATAGGGGCGAGGGTGTATCGGGCTGCTGACTAATAGTGCTTGACAAAGAAAATTCTAATATCAGTGAATATTCTGCATGAAATTTACCCATACTTGAGCGAAAAATGATTTGTTTTTAGACAAAGCGAACATTTCCCACCTCAAATACCTTGTCAATAAATAAAAACTTCGGAATTGAGAGTAAAAATTGTCAACTTAATGAGGAAAGAAAAATGTCTGAACTGTCTCGCGAAGTACGTAAATATTGTAAGGGATTTGGTTCTGTTGTAACTGAGTTGTTGCCAGAAAATATCGGTTCAGATGCGAAGCGTGAAATACAGGCGTTCTGTTTAAAAATATCAAAAGAAATTGATCAAAAAGGAAAGGATGTTGAGAGTCTAATTTCTGGTGAGTTTACAAAAATCAGCCCTGAAACAATGAAAGAGTTAGCTGGGATTGCAAAAAAAGCGGGCGAGAAATACTCGTCAGTCCTGCCGACGGCAGGCGGTGCAAGCCCTGGTAAGGCCAGTTCTAACCTTGATGCTATGTTTTACGTTCCTGGTAAACAAGTGACGCTTACAACCAAAATTGCTTCTGGTTTGAATATTAGCTTGTTGATTAATGTAAGTACAAAAGACCCGCTTGCGATTATCAGTGGAAAGAAAAAGCTTAGTTTACATGCGTTCGGAATTGGCTCAACCTGCCAGATTGACAAGAGTAAGCAAGTTAAAATTCAATACCTGAAAGCTAATTCATCCAAACATGAGCATATGATAGGTGTGTTTTTTGAATATGATTTTTGAATATGGTTGCTCTTAGTGAAAAGAAGGTTGCATAACAACCAGGGACAGACCACGAGAATCTGTAAATCAATCTACATAGGACATCCATTCATCATGGATTCTGATTAAAAATGTCGAAGAAGCTATGGGGCGACAGCACGCGCCCAAGGTAGCCTTCGTTGCCAAGCTGATTACTTGCACCTCATCCAGGGATAAGTCGGTATCAGCAGATGATATCGACCTCCTAGTGCGCGCACTGTCCATGGGTAAATTGCATCACACGATGATGGGCACCGCTACCGTCGCCATTGGCTCAGCCGCTGCGATACCCTGCACACTGGTTAATCTAGCTGCCGGTGATGGTGAGCGTAGCAGTGTTACCTTTGGTTACCCCTCTGGTATATTTAAAGTTGGTGTCGAGGCGAGTCAGGTCGGTAGTGAGTGAAAAAATAGGGTCAAGTCTTTCCAGAGCGCGAATTCATACAATAAGTGCAATTCCTCCCGCCAAAAAGCGGTTAAGATAATTTTGACGAAGAATCTAACCCTACGAAAGGAATTGCACCATGAAACAGTATCAACACTTGGTCAAAGAAGAAAGGTATTACATATGGCAGGCACTGCGCGATGGCAAATCACAGCAAGAAATAGCCACCGCCTTAGGTCGACATCCATCCATGATCAGTCGAGAAATCAAACGAAATAAATACCCCCAGGCGCATACCTATACGTATTTTTGGGCAATGCATCTATGGCGGCTCAGAAAGAAGTGGGGGCATGAGAAGAAGCACCGTAAATTGACGCCTGTAATAGAACAAATGATCGTGTTGTTGATCAGGCAATATTTGAGTCCCGAACAAGTGAGCGGATATCTCAAGCAGCACCATAATTTATTCATCAGCCATGAAACGATTTACCGCTTTATTTACAGTGATCATACGCGTCATAGAGCCCTGAAACCTTACCTTCGTCAGGGTCATAAACATCGCCGAAAAAGCTATGGTTCCGGCGCGAGAGCATCATTAATCCCCGACCGTATATCGATCACAGAGCGCCCACAGATTGTGGAGAGCAAGCAACGTCTGGGTGATTGGGAATGCGATACGGTGATTGGTCTGGATCGAAAAAGCGTGTTGGTGACGGTCGTGGACAGGTCTTCATTATTTACCTGTGGTTCACGTGTTTACAGTCGGACAGCCAATGTTGTTTGTGCTGCGATTATTCGTTTACTGCGCCCTCATAAAGACAAGGTGAAAACACTGACCTTTGATAATGGTTCCGAGTTTGTTCAACACAAGAAGATTGCAAAAGCATTGGACGCGAAAACCTATTTTGCTCATCCCTATTCATCCTGGGAACGCGGTATCAATGAAAACACGAATGGCTTGTTGAGGCAGTTTTTCCCGAAGCGGACAGATTTTGCAAAGGTGAGCTGGAAGCAGCTGAAGAATGCTGTGGATAACCTAAACAACAGACCAAGGAAAACGAGGGGATATGAAACGCCCAATCAGTTATTTAATAATATTTTTGTTCCTCTTATTTAAATGTAATTGCACTTATTACTTGAATCCGCCGAGTGAAAAAATAGGAAAAAATAGGGTCAAGTCTTTCCATGCCATATTAACCACCTGAAAATGCGAAGCAATATCGACCTATTACCTTTTCTCCCTTAGAAGTCTTTGGACATGAACTTCCCTTTCATCATGGTCATAACCATTGCGCCAATACCCAGCCATGACGGTTTAATGTTGTAACGCGCGGACTGTGCACTCAATTTATAAAACACTTCTTTATTGGTCATTAACAAGTGGCCGGGTGACATAAAGCCAGTTTCGATAATGGATTTCTCGATGTTTTCGAAACTAAGCAGATTGCCGAAGTTGCCTTGTCCGGACACCACTTCTGGGCCTTGTTCATTACCACCCCAGGTTAAGAACATGTTCAACCAGACATAGGGCGGCATGGTGTTGATAGCGATACCTCCATATTTGAGATCGGTCACGCTCTGATCTAGCAGTCCCCGGTGAGCTTTTTTGGTATCTTCGTCGATCAGGATGCAGGCCCCCAGGGTGCCATGTAATTTGTTGTTAGCAAATTCTACTGCTTCGGGTAAAAAGGCATCAGCACTGGGCGCGGTATCGAGTACTACCTCATCGATCACCTGGCAAAACGCTTCATGTTGTGTGGCAAAGCTGTCCTGATCCACGTCTTCGATAAACAGAACGCCAGAATTTGGCAGTGCACCGTTTTCTGGCTGAATCAATTTTGCCTCTGGGTAGTGACTTTGGAATTCAGCAAAGACCTTATCGCTTCCGGGGTAATAGCTGCTTACGGCCGGCGTTTCGTCACGTAGCGCGCTTTGCAGGGCATTGAGAAATTCCCGGCGTTGTGGCCATTGTTTACAGATGACCAGTGTTTGTACGCGCCCACAGGCGGCACCGCCATTTAATTTGGCAAAGGTGGCAATGTGTAGTGCCTGGTGGTGTATCTCTTCATCGGTCCATGGCCTGTCACCGGGTACGATGATGCCGGGGTTATTACCGCCGCATTCTGATACCAGCGTGACCGGGGTTGATTGTTTGATGGCATTGGCCGTGGGTGAGCCGCCGGTGAAATAAATATTTTTCAGGCGCTCGTCCTTTACCAGGGTTTCACCGGCATCGGGATCGCAGTAACTCAAGGCCTGGTAGTCGACCAGGGGTTTTAGAATTTTCTCCCATACTTTGTCGCTGTTTGCATTCATCTGGTGGGGCTTGTGGACGGCTACGCAGTTATCGATAAACAGCGCCCGGATCAATTCAAAAGAGGAGCTGTAGTTACCGGCACCAAGAACAGCGATGCGGCTGCCTTCTTTCTCCAGGGGGTTAATCTGCTGAGGTTTACCTTTGATCCGTAAATAGCCCTTGCTGTCTCCGGCGAGCATTTTGTCTTTGGCATTCAGCGGTGCCACTTGAACATCATAAATATCATCGGCGACATGCTTAATATTTGCCGGTTTTGGCATCTCACCTTTGGCCAACAATTTGTATATATCGATGCAGGCAGAGACATTGCGGGCAATGGGCGAAACGGTTGCTGCGGTACCTGCCTGGTGGCGAGTGGTCGGGTCATCGGGCGAAACGCCGCGTGCCTCATTATCCGCCTGCACTAATTCATTCATGTGCAGGGCGATGTTGCTTTGAATTTGTTTGAGGAAATCTAATTTCACATCCACTGATGTGTTTTGCCATTTTCCTGGCTGTAAGTAGTCGACTGCCTGTTGTGCATCCATGGTGAATCTCCTGAGTGTGTTTATTTTTATACTGACACAGGGTTTGTCGTGGTCGGGGTAGTCTAGTCCATCGGTTTTAGTTGAGCTATTTTAATCTGGTTTTCCGCTTTGGCCTGACAGCCATTGCTATAAGCAATAACCGCCAGACTCTATACGAATAATTATTTTTAAAAGAACACGTGCTTAGGAAAGCTCCAGTCCCGGCATCTTGTCCCCTTCTCGAAATTCCTCAATTTTCTTGAAATACGCATTGGCACCCATCATGCCGCCATAGGGCTGGTTGTGGCGGGCTCTTGGGTCGTGCTGACCTTCGAGGTTGTAGTAGCCCGGTGTGCAGCCCGAACCTCCCTGAGGCCCGCGAGCCTGAGTGCCGACAACTTCGGCGGACCAGGCCTTTTCGGCTTCTGCGGTGGGGTCGACTCGGGTGATGTTGTTTTCCTCGAAGTATTTCACCAGATAGGCGATGTGTTTGGCACCTTCATCGAGTCCATCGGGGTAGTTGGCCGTAAACGAAGCCTGAGCGTTGCTGATGATGAAGCAATTGGGAAAGCCGCGGCTGTGGATGCCGTACAGGGACCGCATGCCGTCTTTCCATTTTTCTGCGAGGCTCTGGCCGTCGACACCGATTAAATTGTAGCCGGCGCGTTGGGTGTAGTCGGTGCCCACCTCGAAACCAGTGGCGAAAATCAGGCAGTCGACTTCGTATTCGACGCCATCAACCACAACGCCTTTTTCTGTAACCGAGTCGACACCCTGGCCCACGGTATCGACCAGTTTGACGTTATCGCGATTAAAGGTGGGCAGAAAGCGGTCATCCAGGCAGGGGCGCTTACACATGAAGGCATACCAGGGTTTCAGTGCCTCGGCGGTTTCCTTGTCTTTGACGATGTCATCGATTCTATTGCGGATGTTCTCCATTTTTTCGAAATTAGACATTTCGAAAATCTCGACGACTTTATCTTTGGGTACGTCCTTACCCGCTTCGCGCATGCGGCGGCGATAGATTTTGCCCATCTCCACCCAGGCGTCATCGAACTGATCCAGTTGATCGATCTCGCCACGGCGTCCACCGCGGCCAGTGAGGATGGCAGTGAAGTCTTTTTGCCGGGTTTTTTGCCAGCCGGGTTTCAGGTTTGCCGCCCATTCCATATCAGTATCGTGATCGTTTCTGGGGTCAACACCCGATGGCGTACGCTGAAACAGGTACAGTTGTTTTGCGTCCTCGCCCAAATACGATACGCACTGCACGGCGGTGGCACCGGTGCCAATAACGCCTACTCGTTTGTCTTTCAGTCCGGTGAGCTTGCCGTGGGCATCGCCGCCGGTGTAGTTGTAGTCCCAGCGGCTGGTATGGAAAGTGTGGCCCTTGTAGTCGCTGATGCCTGGAATGCCGGGCAGTTTCGGGCGATTCAATGGCCCGTTAACCATGATGACGAAGCGCGCTTTGATTTTGTCATTGCGATCGGTGTGAATAGTCCAGCGTCGGCTTTTTTCATCCCAGACCATTTCTGTGACGCCTGTTTGCAGGCAGCTATTGTCATAGAGGCGGTAATGTTCGGCAATTCTGTTGCAGTGCTCGAGAATTTCCGGGGCATCACAGTACTTGCGCGGCGGCATGTAATTGAGTTCCTCCAGCAAAGGCAGGTAGGTGTAGGCCTCGATATCACAGGCGGCACCCGGATAGCGGTTCCAGTACCAGGTGCCGCCGAAGCCGGCACCTTTTTCGATCATGCGAATATCTTCTATGCCGGCTTCACGCAGGCGCGCACCCGCTAGCAGGCCACCCAGACCACCACCGAGACAATAGCTTCTGCCACGTAGGGGTCTTCAATAAAATAAGAATAATCCCCCGTCATTCCCTGATATTGCTTGTTGCCGTCAGGGCGTAGGCGTTTTTCTCTTTCTTCTTTATATCTATTTCTTAGCGTATCGGGGTCAAAGCTTTCGCTGGAAGTGGTAGTAGTCATTTAGGAATTTCCTCAGATAGTGGGTATGTGTAATGTGGCTAAGCCATATTTATAAATATATTCAAGTTCGAGTATACATTTTGTTGCCCGGTCACAGGGTATGCGGCAACTGAAGTGTGTCTATACACAACAATCCAGTCGAAAACATGGTTGCAGACCGACTGCTACTAAGCCAATTTGGACAATCCAGAAAAGTTGCCAGAAGAAAATACAGGGGCTTTGTGCGCGAAGGTGTTGGGCTGTCACCCGTTTTGGGGGCGTTGAAATATCAAATCTTTCTCGCCCTTATTAATTGTATGATCCCACCAAAGTATTCACTGATCTAAAGCCCTTTCCCGACGGAGTTATCATGTGGTTTTACCCCGATCTGACGGACACCTAGTTAAGAGTGGATAATCCACACTAACGAGGTGTTTTATGACAAAGCCAAGAAGACAATATTCCCCTGAGTATAAGCAGGAAGCCGTTGG
>MAAC01006699.1_pt1 | contig 17278 bp, 13 predicted proteins | sample 1115981 | NCBI WGS metagenome assembly MAAC01 (sample SAMN04961126, study PRJNA320927) | seawater metagenome | isolation source: sample BD02T64 sea water enriched with oil for 64 days | place: USA:Gulf of Mexico | collected 2013-07-27 | reverse complement strand
ACTAAATAAACAGTTCAAGTATTATTATTCATGTAGAAGCTGTCAATATTAACACATTTCAAAATGTTTCGTTTCATCTAGGTAATGCTAAATAGTCTTTCTATGGCGTAATGGGGCACAAAGTGAGTTAGGCCAAAGATAAAGTCAAGCCTAATAGCTCAGTTTTATTACGGCTAGAAAGCGTTAAGTGTTGTTAAAAAAAAGCAAAAAAAAGCGTTCACCTGAAATCAAGTAAACGCGTTATAAAAACATGAAATACTAAGGGAAATAAAAGTCTCTCGCATAGTAAGAGCGTATATTGAAGTTAAAGTTCAATCTGTTTGTTACTCAATTCATTTTTTAAAATTAGCCTCGGTTTGAGGTACACTGTGCTTTAGCGTTTTGCTTTCTTACTAGCCTCAATACTCTAATATTTACAACACTATTATAACCTGTTAAATATTTATACTTGTTTAAACGAATCGGTTTTAAAATAATAATAATATATCGCTATCACCTGATTTAAAAGTCAAGATAAGTCGCTAATTATAAATTCACAGCAATAACTATTCTTACCAGTTACCACTTACCAGTTTGTTAAAGATGATTAACTAACCATTTTAACTGACAAATAAATGATTAAATTTTCCAGTAATATGGTGATTTAATTGTCACCATATACATAAAACCTACTGGTTACGGGGAGCCTTAACATCACGTTATGATAGCTAGCATAATGGGTAATTGCTTTTGTTTGGTGGCTATATTCTAATCTAAGTTATCTTAAATCATCTACCCGGTAAAAAATTATGCTCATTGTGAATCAAGTGGCTGTAACTACTATTAGAGCAAAACTAAGCCCGGCACTAAAACATATTGCGAGTGTATCTAAATGAATTCTCCTTGTAAGATAGCTATCGCCGGGGTCGGCCTCATTGGTAGGCGACATGTAGAAGTCGTGCGAGCAGCGACAGAACAAGTTGTTCTAGCTGCAATTGTTGACCCGTCATCTGAGGGGCGTGACTACGCCAAATCAATTGGCGTAAGCTGGTACCCAACATTAAAAGATATGTTCAATGTATTCACGCCAGATGGTGTCATTGTTGCAACACCCAATCAGGTTCATGTCGAAAATGGCCTAGACTGTGTTGCTGCCGGTTGTCCCGTTTTGGTGGAAAAGCCCATTGCTACCTCGTCAGTTGAAGCACAAAAGCTTGTTGATGCAGCAAAAGCAAGTAAGGTGCCTTTGCTTGTAGGACACCATCGTCGTCATAACCCGTTAATTCAAAAAGCGCGCATGCTGATCGATGAAGGACGTATAGGCAGAGTTACTGCAGTACATAGCACTTGCTGGTTTTTAAAGCCTGAAGACTATTATGCGCCAGAATGGCGGAGAAAAACGGGTGCAGGCCCAGTCATGGTAAATGCAATACATGACATCGATCTATTACGCTATTTATGTGGCGAAATAGACAGTGTTAAAGCGATATCTTCTAATGTAACCAGAGGTTTTGAGGTTGAAGATACCGCGGTTGCTCTGCTGAAGTTTCAGTCGGGTGTACTCGGCACGTTAAGTTTATCTGATACGATAGCGTCACCATGGAGTTGGGAAGTATCTTCAGGCGAAAACTCAGATTTTCCGGCAACACAAGAAAGTTGCTATATGATTGGTGGCACGGCTGGCTCGTTGTCTGTTCCTGATTTAAGAGCATGGCAACATGAAGGAGAGGGGCACTGGAAAGAGCCGATCAGTGCTACCTCTTTTTATAAACACAATATCGATCCGCTGATGGCGCAAATAACCAATTTTGCTAATGTGATCCGCGGCAATGATGTGCCTCTGGTGACAGGGGAAGAGGGATTGAAATCACTGAAGGTGATTGAAGCAATCCGACAGTCAGCCTTGATCGACGATACGGTTTATCTGGCTGATGACGCGCTTTAATATTAAGCCTGCTTGTTAGCTAGCAAGAGCCGTTTGTTAAGGCTGATAATGATTAAAATGAGATGGCCGTGTGCCTCACTATCACTACTCAAAGAATTTACAGAGGTACCATTATGCTGGAAAATGATATGACGATGAATGTAGCATCTAAAACGACAAGAACGAAGACTCGAATGGGGGTGTTAGCATTGATCAGTTTTGCGACAATGCTAAATTATGTTGACCGCGCAATTATGGGGGTTGCAGCGCCCGCTATAACAGAAGAACTTGCTATTTCACCAGTAGTAATGGGCCTAATTTTTTCAGCCTTTTCGTGGACCTATGCCTTGTCTCAAATTCCGGGAGGGATAGTACTAGATAAGTTAGGGACACGGATAACGTACGCACTGTCACTAGGTTTGTGGTCAGTATTTACGTTACTTCATGGCGCGGTTAGTAGTGTTGGTGGTTTGTTGGCTATGAGACTTGGGCTTGGTGCAGCAGAATCACCCTGTTTTCCCACTAACAGCAGAGTTCTCAGTACCTGGTTTCCTCAAGTTGAGCGCGCTCGGGCCAATAGCGTTTATGCTGTTGGCCAATATACAGGGCTGGCATTTTTTGCTCCGCTCCTGTTTTGGATCATCTCGGCATGGGGGTGGCGAGCACTTTTTTATGTCTTTGGAGGTGTTGGCGTAGTGTACAGTATTATTTGGTATGTGCTCTATCGCGACCCACAGCACAGTAAGTCAGTTAATCAGGCTGAACTTGATTACATAGAGGCAGGAGGCGGGCTTGCTCACAGTGGACCACCAGTGCCATTTACTTGGAAAAACGTCGGTAAATTACTGTCAAAGCGCCAAATACTTGGAGCTTCCATTGGACAGTTTTGTGGAAATTCCACCTTGGTTTTCTTCCTAACTTGGTTTCCAACTTATCTGGCAACGGAACGAGGAATGGATTGGCTTCAGTCGGGCATGTTTGCCATTATGCCTTACATCGCAGCTTCTGCAGGTGTTCTACTTGGTGGTGTTATTTCGGATATGATAATTAAGCGGACAGGCTCGGTAAACTGGGGTCGAAAACTGCCGATTGTGGGAGGCTTATTTCTCGCTTCGACTATCATATTAGCGAACTTTGTTGAAAGCGATACTATGGTGATTGTGATTATGTCAGTTGCTTTTTTTGGGCAGGGCATGGTTAATCTTGGCTGGACATTGATTTCGGATGTGGCACCAAAATCGATGATCGGTTTAACTGGTGGCGTATTCAACCTTTGTACAAATCTTGCCGGAATCATCACTCCTATCGCTATTGGCATCATTGTTGCCTCAACAGGCTCATTTTATGGAGCCCTTGCTTTCATCGGTGGCTTGGCTCTGATTGGTGCATTCTCAATTATTTTTATTGTTGGTGATGTGCATCGACTAGAAATGGACTAAACCAATGAGTACTTTCGAAATACTTGCTTAACTAAGTATATTGGTGAGCAAGTATTTGTCGTTAAGTTACCGGCAACTTGGCAGCAAATGCTCGATGGCAAGTGCTTTAATTATTTGATTAACAACAAAGGCATAACGTATGACCAACAATAAATTACTGGTAATGAATGGTCCTGGACTGGCTGATCTAGGCAACTTTGATGGCAACACCTATGGCAATTTAACGCTAGCAAAGATAAAAGATGAATGTTCAGCATTATGTGAACAGCTGGGGGCGACACTCGATTTTCGCCAAACTGACGATGAAGATGAAATGTTTCGCGCCATTGCAAAAGATAGTGATAACTATGATGCCTTGATCATTAACCCGATTGGTTACTCGAGGGCTGCATCGGTAGAGTTTGAACTGTATCGATCAGCAATCAAAATGATCGCTCATTTGAATAAACCAGTTATCGAAGTTCATATTACTAATATTTTTCAACAAGGCGCAGAAATCACTAAACCTTTGCAAGTCCCTGAAGGTGAAATGGGGTTTATCTGTGGTCTTGGCGTAAATAGTTACTTGCTCGCCATTAAAGCGGTTAACCGAAGATTAAACGATAAACAAACTTCATTTCATAAGCAAATACGAGTACATGATCCAAGGTGAATACAATGATGAAAGTATATGTGATTAATGGTCCAAATCTAAACTTGCTCGGAACACGTGAACCTGAAATTTATGGCAAAGAAACGCTACAAAACATTGCCGAACGATGTCAGGCATTAGGAGCGAAAGATGGACTAGATATAGAGTTTAAACAATCCAACTATGAAGGCGAAATTATTGAATGGATTCATGACGCTATCAACACCGTCGATGCTATCGTTATTAATGCTGGCGCTTATACCCATACTTCGGTTGCCATCCATGATGCACTAAGGGCTTACTCTGGCAGCAAGGTGGAGTTACATATTTCGAATCCTCATTTGCGAGAATCTTTTCGGCACATTTCGTATGTCTCACCAGCTGTAGACGCAGTTGTGGCTGGATTAGGGGTTGCCGGTTATGACCATGTCATCGAACTGCTACCCCATTTATTAAAGAGCCAATGCGGTTAGGAGTGATAGAACATTACCCACCATTTTAAGTTAAGTTTAGGGATTTATGATTACTAATAAATTCCTAAACTTAGCACATCTATACTTCAAAAATTAAACTAACCTGCTAGCCTTTTAAATTATTTAATTGCGCTTCCACTTCCTCGTAAAAACTGCGTACCTGATTGGAATAAGAATAGCCCTGATGACGTAACAGGTATACGGGAATTGGCCGTAACTCATCTTCAAGCTGAAGAATTTTAAGCTTAGGAGATAAGCTTTCTGTTGTGGCAAAATCATACGCAAAACCAACGCCCAAACCATGTTCAACCATCGCACAGGCAACATCATTAAATCGAACTTGTACCGATATTTTCTGGATTAAATCGAGCTCTTCAAACCTATTATGTATTACTCGTCCTATCAGGGTATCGTTATAATAGGCGACCACTTCGTGTTTAGCGATATCCTTTATACTCACTGATTGCAACTGAGCTAATTCGTGATCTATTGGCACAACACACTGTATGCGTCCAACTATCGACGGCTCAGCAAAAACCAGTGGATGACCAGGGTCATAGGTTGATAAAGCAAAGTCGCCGCGTCGTTCAACAATATACTCGGCAAGCCCCTCGTTAGATAAGGTGTCAATTCTGGCAATAACATCCGGAATTTTTTTCTTTGCACCCGCAAGTACTTTTGGCAAAACATAATGAGCTAAGCTCGGTGCGCAGCCTATTTGCAAATAGGTATTCTCATTGCGAACGATACGATTAATATTATTGTTTAATTCATCAAGGCGTTTAAATAACGGCTGAATTTCTTCAAATAATTCATTTGCTTCGGGTGTTGGGATCATACCGTTTTGACGTCGTTCAAATAACTCTATACCGAGTTTCATTTCGATATATTTTAAAGCCCGGCTAACTCCCGGCTGAGAAACGTGCAGTAATTCTGCCGCACCACAAATTGTTTTGGCTATCATGATCGCTCTGAAAACTTCTAATTGTCTAAAATTAAGAGTCATGTTTAATCACCAAATTTGTTATTAAGGTTAGATAAGATATTAGTATACTCTTATTGAATAGGAAGTATTTAAAAACAAATAACCCATTTAAATCAATGTGCTAAGTGTTGTTGTTCATGTGTTTATGTAGGTTGTACGCAAGTGTATAGCAAAGTTAATTGTTAGGCGTAAGCGTGACTTTAGCTTGATTTTAAATCAAAATACAAAGCGGTGTAAACACAAAAAGCCTCAACAGTTCGATAGATAAACGAGCTGTTGGGGCTAAGCATACTACTTGGCTATGCTAGGGCTTAAAATGAACCACTAATTCCTACGCTAAAGAATCGACCAATGGTGTCATAAGAGCCAAATCGAGTCAGATCTTCACCGCCGTACTCAGGTGGGTTTTTATCAGCTAGGTTGTTAACTGATGCTTTTAACCTCAAATCATCAGTCAAATGGTAACTTGCTGTCACATCGAAAAGGCTGTAAGCATTAATGTCAACGTTTTTACCTGTCAGATCATCTACGGCGCTTGTGTAACGCCAGCGTAGGCCAATAGAAGCATCACCAAACTCATAGGTAGGCGCCAAAGTGAATTTCACATCTGGGTGAAAGCTATTATCTGATGAGCGATTTGCCGTACCATTTACGGTTCCAGACTCATCAACAAAACCTTCTCCTGGGAAACTCTGCACATCATAGCTATTTAAGAAGCCGATGAAGGCATTCGTGCGCAGAGTACCACTGCCGATTTCAACAGAATGGTTAACTTGCAAATCAATCCCGCTGGTTTCTAGCGCTGCTAAGTTGAGGAATGTACTACTAACTTTAGTAACGTTACCTGAAGTATCTCTGTTAATCAATTGACAGAACTGGTTGTTAGGATCAAGGCCTGGATTCTGGGCGCTGTTATAACAACGATCCAAAACATCACTACCACCGATAGGATTAATTACATCCTCAATTTCAATTTGCCAGTAATCTAGGGTAATTGAAAGATCCTGATTATCTAACTGAGGTTGCCATACAACGCCTACTGTTAAGGTATCTGCTGTTTCTGCTTCTAAGTTATCGTTACCACTGATCAATAGAGGTAGTGATGTTGTACCATGCTGAAAGCTAGGCAATGCCGCCGCACTTGCACCTTGTGCCGTACAAATAGCTAAAGTGGCAGCGTCAGGAGAATTTCTTGAGTCACATGGATCGCCCCCAGCAGTTGGTTCACCCACAGTAACTTCGCTACCAAAAGGTGAAGTGAATAATTCACCCACATTCGGTGCGCGAACCGCCTGTTGTAGGCTACCACGTATAAATACGGTATCTGATGCGCTCCATTCCAAACCTAGGCTCCAAGAAGTGGCATCACCCGTTACATCCTGATCAGAAATACGATAACCTGCTGTCAGATCGAGGTTTTCTAACAAAGGTATCAACAATTCACCACCAATTTCTGTGGTTTCAGTTTCACCTTGGGTTGGAATAGTCGCGCCAAGACCTAAGGCATCATTTGACTGAATGGAGATATCTTTCTGAGTTTTCAATTCGTCCGTACGGTGACTGGCTGTTAGAGAGAATTGAACATCACCTTCAGGGAGTTCGAAAAGGTAACCCGTTATAGTCGCTTCAATAAGGGTACGGTCTGTCTCAAGCGAAGACACACTTCCTGGTGCTATATACTGTTGACATTCGGCAGAGAGTGAAAGTTCATTAGCTAGGCCGAAAGGATTATAACCACCAGCACAAAGTGAAGCACCACCATCGGCCGCATCAAGTAGGTTATTAACGCGCGAACTCAACGCTAGGTCAGGTATATTTTCTGTGGCGTTAACGCTGTCTTTTGTCAAGAAGATGTCATAGGATAAGTCACCGAAATCCAAATTACCTTTTACCCCAAAAACAAACTGTGTAGTTTCAAACTCTTCAATATGTGCGCGATCTGGCAGCGACAAGAAGCGCTTACTGATATGAAAATCAGCATTTGCATCGGCTCGTGTGGCTAACACACCAGCTAGATCGGCTGGAATAAACGGGTTAGAAACAGGAATCGATAATCTATCGCCCTCTGGGCCGAATAGCGACAAGTTTCTACTTACCGTACCGTCAGTTGTAGCATCTGAATAGAGGAACTGGCCATAAACCGTCGTATCGTCGTTGATATCAAATTCAGCCTTGCTAAATGCGCTATAACGCTCTAATGGCTTTACTATATCGCCTTGGCGACCAACTGGCATGCGAATGCCACCTGGTGTAACGGCAAACAAGGTATCGTCACCATCGGGGCCAACATAGTTTAAGAACTCATTACTAAAGCCTTGGGTAAACAAAGAGCCATCATCGTTAAAGCCTAAACGATCCCCTGATACGATAGCGCCAGGTGTGCCATAGCCATTAAACAGAGAATTGATAGCGCCAACATCGACAGGATTCAAGGCATTATCACGAAAAGCACCTTGACCAATAAACGAAGATTTAACCGCGTTAAGGCGCCAGCTGCGATCCCAGCCACGTACACGATCTCTTTCACTTTTCCCAAGAGCTAATACTATGCGGGTTCGGCCGTCATCGCCTTCTGAGCCAATCAGAACCGACATCTCTTTTGTGGCACCGTCGCCTTCACCTGAAACGCCGTAATTCAAGTTGAACTTTGCACCGCTAAAGTAATCAACTGTTTGGAAGTTGACAACTCCAGATATCGCTTCAGAACCGTATACAGATGAAGCGCCCCCTGTCAGTACTTCAACACCTTTAAGTGCGATACTGGGGATTGTGTTAACATCAACTTCACCAAAAGGGGTTGAGGTTGACATGCGGCGTTGGTCTAACAATACTAAGTTACGAGTAGGGCCCAATGCGCGCAGATTTAATGTAGCACCGCCGCCACCGCCAATAGCTATAGTGCTGGAGCTGTTACCTGCAATAAATTGCGGCATAGCATTAAGCGTTTCTTCAACCGTAACAGCACCAAAGCTTTCAAGTACTTCAACGTCAACGGTCGCCACCGGACTAGACGATGCATAATCCTTACGTTGAATTCTTGAACCCGTGATACTGATTTTTTCAATCTTCTCGGCCTCATTTTTTTGTTTATTTGGTTCATCTTGAGCAAATGCTATGTTCACACCTGCAATGGCCATGGTCACACCCATGCAAATTTTTGAAATTTTGTTCATGTTATCCCTTAAGCGACTGACTGCTAGTTTAATAATGTGTATTTATATCTATCTATTGTTATCGTGTTTGAGACTACCTTGTCTAAATAAATACTAGGCTTGGGATAATCTTTTTGTAAATTACTTAGATAGTGTGCTGACATAACATTACGTTATAATGGTTTTGTTACGGGCTTCACATTACTTCTCAGATCAATTTATTTTTCCTTTAGTGTACTTCATAAACCCGAACAAACATTAAAATATCCATTTATCAATAAATGAAAATCTTCAATCATTTGCTATTAGCTAGGCTCAAAATGTCAAGCTCTGCTAAAACAGAATATATCCTAAGCAAATATATTGGCTGTACGCCCTTGTATTAGATTCTCAGTATATTTATTGAGAACAATCTAATCACCCATAGTTATCAATTTCCTCTTCGTTATTTAAAACAAATGTAAGGATTGAGTTTTCTCACTAATCAGTAATTAACCCCAATGAATTCGATAGTATTAACACTGTATTATGATCGATTGATTTATAGGTATTTGCCAAAAGTAGGGATAAATATTCTAATCGTACTCAAGAATTATTTGCTCCGAGACTTACATACTTGAATATCTGGTGAGCGGTTAAATAAATATTTTACCGCCGGATTTTTCAGATATGTCGGTCCAATTCGATAAGGTATGAGATATGAATTTGGAATTTTCACTTGCTCACTTAACACTCTTGGAAAACTCTCCAATTGAGATGATTGATATTGCGCATCAAGCTGGCTATGACTATGTCAGTTTTCGACTCACGCCAGTTTGTAAGAATGAACAGGTGTTTCCTATGACAACTAACCGTCTATTAAGAAAAAACATCAAAGCTCGGTTAGATGATACTGGCATAAGAGTGTTAGATATTGAGCTAGCGCGCTTGGGCACCACAGAAGAACCTGAAGATTATCTCGGCATTATGGAAGCGGGGGCTGATTTAGGCGCATGCCATTTAATTTGCCAAGCGCCAGATCATGACCACTCAAGGGTTGCAGACCGTTTTGCCAAGCTTTGTGAATTGGCAAAACCATTCGGTTTAACTGTCGATTTAGAGTTTCTACCGTGGAGTAAAATGGCAAACCTTACCGATGCTGCCCGTATTGTCGAACAGGCTAATAGTGACAATGCTGGCATCCTTGTAGATATTTTGCATTTTGCCCGTTCAGCATCAACGTTGCAGCAACTTAGCCATTTACCCAAAAGTTGGTTTAATTTTGTTCATCTCTGTGATGCTGACAAGGCCATTCCCACTACGGCTGAGGGGCTAATTCATACGGCAAGATGCGATCGAAATTTTCCTGGTGAGGGTGGCATTAATGTAAATGAAATAATCAGTGCAATACCGCAGGTGCCTTATTCATTAGAAATTCCGAATGACTTAGTTCGAGAAGCGCTTGGCAACCAAGAATATGCTCGTCAGGCACTTGTTGCAGCAAAGCGTTGCCTCCAAGGGGATCAGAATAAAGACATACTTGGTGCTGTCAGTTGACATCACCTTACAAGAAAAAACAAGCAAGGATAATAAGCAGCAACTTTGGACATAGCTGAATATCCGAACGAACAGAACAAGATAAAGTTTTCATTTTACAACTAAATTTACAATAGGAAATAAAACTATGGCTAAAGTAATTACCCTAGCTGAAGAACAATATATACAAGAGATGATTGCTCGCGCTCGCATTGCAATGAACGAAGTAGAAGGCTATAGCCAGGAACGATTGGATCGTTTATGTCAGGCACTAGCTTGGGCAACAGCTAATGAAAAAACCTTTACACGTTTAGCGCAACTGGGCGTTGATGAAAGTGGTATAGGTGATCGCGCTGGAAGACCGGGCAAACGTTTTAAAATTATCGGTATATTACGTGATTTACTACGACAAAAAAGTGTTGGGATTGTCGAAGAAATCCCGGAAAAAGGTATTGTTAAGTATGCCAAACCAGCAGGCGTTATCGCTTCGCTTATTCCAATGACCAATCCGGCGTTAACCCCACCTGTAACAGGTCTTAATGTGTTGAAGGCGCGAGATGCTGTAATTTTTTCACCACATCCTCGCACCGCTGGCACGACTACTGAAATGGTTAATGTTATGCGAGCAGCGCTAAAACGCGAGGGTGCGCCAGAGGATTTATTTCAGGTTATCGAAAGTCCTTCTATACCTTTAACGAATGAGTTGATGGAACAATGCGATCTAACCATGGCTACTGGTGGTAAGCCTATGGTAAAAGCCGCTTATAGTTCAGGTCGTCCGGCCTATGGTGTTGGTGCAGGAAATTCCACCATAGTTATTGATGACACTGCAGATATTGATATTGCTGCCAACAACACTCGTTTAAGTAAAACATCCGACTTCGGCTCTGGTTGTTCCGCCGATGGCAACATTGTAATCGATACCAACATCTACGACAGCATGGTAGCAGCTCTGATAAATGAAGGTGGTTACCTTTGCTCTGAAGAAGAGACAAATCAACTTGCTTATGCAATGTGGGATGAAAAGGGCAATCGCACCTTTCCAACCATAGCTTGTCCGCCACAGCAATTGGCACAAGTTTCCGGTTTTAGTATTCCTGCTGATCGCAAGTTCTTGATGGTTAAAAACGATGATCAAATCGGTCCTGAACATGTTTTTTCAAAAGAAAAATTGACTACCTTGATGGCGCTGTACCGATATGAAGGTTTTGATAATGCCCTTGATATTATTCGCCAAATTTATTCCGTAGGCGGCACAGGACATTCTTGCGGAATATATTCCCATGATGATGATCATATTGATCAATTGGCAAAATTGGCACCTGTTAGCCGCATGATGGTGCGCCAAGCTCAATCAAAAGCTAATGCGGGCTCGTTTACTAACGGCATGCCAATGACATCAAGCCTAGGCTGTGGTGTTTGGGGGGGCAACATTACCAATGAAAATGTTTCGCTCAAACACTTTATGAATTTTACGTGGGTGAGTCGTCCAATCGCTGAAGATCGCCCAAGCGATGAAGAATTATTTGGTGAGTTTTTTGGTACCCAAGTGCCTTAAATAAACACGCCCTATTCGTAACATAAAATATATTAATGTCATTATCACCGGAGTTACATATGAAACAGACAGTTGCAGAGCTACTGATCCAATATTTGGAAGCCAGAGAAGTAAAACATATTTTTGGTCTTTGCGGACATACTAATATTGCCGTGCTTTCAGCAATGGCTGACAGTACTATCGATTTTATTAACGTACGCCATGAACAAATAGCTTCTCATGCCGCCGATGGTTATGCACGGGTTACAGGAAAAGCATCGGTGGTGCTTTCTCATTTGAGTCCAGGGTTAACAAATTGTGCAACAGGTGTGGCCAATGCGGCACTTGACTGCATTCCTATGGTAGTGATTGCCGGAGATGTACCAACCCATTATTATGGCAAGCATCCCCATCAAGAAGTTAATTTACATCAAGATGCGTCACAGCATGAAATATACCGACCCTTTGTAAAACGAACTTGGCGTGTAGACAGCCCAGCGCTGCTACCTGAAATAATGGAAAAAGCATTCGCATTAGCAGAGAGTGGTCAGCCAGGTCCAGTACTCGTTAATGTGCCCATGGATGTGTTTTCTGCAAAAATTGATCCTGCGCTATTTCAACGTTTAGCGAGTAATACTAAGACGTTGATCAAACCATCTATCGATGATGCAACGGCAGAGCTTATTATTAAGGAACTTGCTGAAGCAAAAAACCCCGTTATTTATGCCGGTGGCGGTATCATGTTGGCGCGCGCCAACGAAGAGCTACGTGAGCTTGTTGAACACATGGGTATTCCTGTTGCGCACAGCCTCATGGGTAAAGGGGTTTTATCCGACGCCAATCCATTGGTGTTAGGTATGACAGGTTTTTGGGGCACTAAGTTGGTAAATGACAAATGCCTTAATGCTGATACTATATTCGCCATAGGTACACGCTTTAAAGAAGCCGACTGCAGCTCGTGGTATCCCGGCTATACCTTTAATATTCCGAAAACAAAACTTATTCATATTGACATAGAGCCCAGTGAAATAGGTCGAAACTATCCAACTGACATTGGCGTTGTTGCGGACGCTAAGGCTAGCCTGAGAGTACTCAATCGCGTTGCTAAAGCACTTTACCCACAGGGTTTTCAGCGTCCGGAATTAGAACAGGAAATTCGTGATTTTCGTGTGGATTTTGTTGCGAAAAATGCTGAAATGGCTACGAGTAATGCTTTTCCTATGATGCCGGAAAGAATATTGGCGGATGTGCGTGCCGCCGCTCCAGATGACGTGATCATTACCACTGATGTTGGTTGGAATAAAAATGGTGTTGGCCAACAGTTTCCTATTTATACACCCGGCTCGGTATTAACTCCTGGCGGTTTTGCCACCATGGGCTTTGGGCCACCGGCAGCCATAGGTGCTAAAATAGCAGCTCCAAATCGCGCTGTAATTTCATTGGTTGGTGATGGCGGTTTTGGTCAAAACCCAGCGTGTCTTGCTACAGCAGCAGAAGAAAATTTGGCTATTGTATGGGTCATTATGAATAACAACGCCTTCGGTACTATCGCTGGACTACAAAAAGCTCACTATAAGTTGAACTATGGCACCACCTTTCCAGGGAAAGCAGGTGATGTGAATACAATGCCTAACTATGCAGATATTGCCAAGGCTTATGGTGTCAAGAGTAAGCGAATTTCATCAGCTGAAGAGCTTAAACCGGCACTGGAAGAAGCTCTTGCTTCTGGCGTACCTTACGTGCTTGATGTGGCAATGAAAAACAATCCCACGCCAACAACGGGTCATTGGAATATTTTGGATATTTATTCTCCAGATGAATATGTTTCGCATGTAAGTACAGACTAATACGCTAGTCCATTTAGCAAAACTTAACATAACGTAATAAAGAGAATGTCATGACTGATCAAATAAACCATTTAGATGATGAAGTATCACAATGGTGGAGCACTGATATTATTGATATGAGCCCTGGGGTGATCCGTTTTCGAGGTCGTCCAATAGAAGATCTCATTGGCAACGTGAGTTTCGCACAGATGATTTGGTTTATGGTTCGAGGCGGTATGCCAAGCAAAGAGCAGGCTTACCTTTTTGAATGTGCGTTAGTTTCAGCTGTCGATCATGGGCCACAGGCGCCATCAATTGCCGCCGCCCGTATGGCGGCAACTTGTGGCTTGGGACTGAATAATGTTATGGCTACGGCAGTAAATATGCTCGGTGACGTGCATGGTGGCGCTGGCGAGCAATGTGTTGAACTGTACCTTTCGATAAAGCAGTTGCAATACAATGGTCAATCACTGGAAAGTTCAGTTAAAGAAGGGCTAGCAAGTTGGAGGGTAGAACATGGCAAGTTCGTTCCCGGCTATGGTCATCGGTTCCATAAGCCGACAGATCCAAGAGCGCCAAGACTATTACAGCTAGTAAAGGATGCCGCTAAAAATGGCGTGGTATCAGGGGAATTCGGCGCTATAGGAAGTCAAATAGAGCAAGAACTCACAGCCGAAAAAGGTGGCCACGCTATTCCGATGAATATCGACGGGGCTACTGCAGTTATTTTTGCCGAACTTGGCTTCCCTCCTCAGTTGGCTCGTGGCGTTTTTTGTTTGTCACGCTCCGTTGGCATATTGGCTCATGGATGGGAACAGATGCAACAAGGGGGTCGAAATAAAGGTCCGATGCCACGCAAATACTTACCGAAGTACACAGGTCCAAAAGAGCCCAATGATTGAGTAACGCTTTGACACTATATAGAGGATTCGTTTTCATTATAATGGCGTAATGGCTGAACTATCCATTACGCCATTTTTAACCTTTAAGGCAAGTGCGTAGACTATCTAATTTAGGTCAATATTAAAATAATATAGTAACAATGAGAGGACCTTATGTCTCATACACAAAGAGATATTACACTAAGATTTTTGGCTGAAACACAAGATGTTAATTTCGGTGGTAAGGTACATGGTGGCGCCGTAATGAAATGGATCGATTTAGCCGCATATGCTTGTGCGGCGGGATGGAGTGGTCGTTATTGTGTAACAGCTTACGCCGGAGGTATTCGTTTTGTTGCGCCTATACACGTTGGCAGTTTAGTTGAAGTAGAAGCGAAAATGATTTATACCGGAAAGTCTTCAATGCACATAGCATTGGAAGTAAATGCTTGCGATCCTAAATCATTAAATCGTCGTTTAACTACTCATTGTATTGTTATCATGGTTGCTGTTGATCAAAATGGCCAGCCAGAACAGGTTCCGCAATGGTTACCTGAATCTGATGCGGATAAAAAACAGCATGCAACCGCAATTAAACTCATGGAAATGCGTAAACAAATTGGTGAAGAAATGCAGATTTTTGTTGATTAAAATTAAGGGGTAATCACTATAAGCATGCCACTATTTAAATAACATCAAGGAATTACATGTATATCCATCATATTAATATTAAAGCGCCAATAGAATTACTTGAGCAGGAAAAGCAGTTTTTCTGCGATGCTCTAAGTTTACATGAAGGATATAGGCCAACGTATTCTAATAAAGGTTATTGGCTATACTCAGAAGACAAAGCTATAGTTCATCTTACAGAAAGCAAGGTTCATTTTAGGAATGAGCGGCAAGGATTTTTTGATCATGTGGCTTTTCAAACCAAAGGGTTAAAAAAGGTAGTTCAAACGTTGGAAAACATGAATATCAAATACTCAATCGGTTACATTGCAGAATGTGATATGACACAGATTTTTTTTAAAGCACCATCGAATACAAAAATAGAAGTTAATTTTATTAATGAAAAAATTTAAATTTCACCGAACAAATCACTAAAGGGGACTCCATATAATTCGGCATGTTTTTTTGCCTCACACGTGGCAGCCAACTATTACTTTATTGGTTAACAGCAGCGATATATCAACTTGTTCAAAAGGAATGAATTATGGAAAAGATTTTGGGGATTCTAATCTTTTATCTATTTTTATTTTTTACGGCAAGCTCTTTGAAAGCATCTGAAGTATTGGTATATCGAAATGAGTCTATGCCTTGGTGTGGTACTGTTGATGGAAAAGATGCTGGTATTATGATCGATATTTTAAATGCAGTGACAAAAAATGGTGGACCGAAATTTAAATTTGAATCAGTACCTTGGACCCGAGCACAGAGGTTGGTTCAAGAGAATAAAGGGACTGCTATCATTCCACTTACCCGCGTGGCCACGAGAGAAGAAAATCATACATGGATAATTGAGTTGGTTCCTAATAGGGCTCGTTTGACAACGGCGAGAAATCCAATGAGGAAGGTCACAATACCTTCTCCTCTAACTTTGGTTAACTCCAAACCCTTAATTATCGGCATTATTCGAGGGTCTGCCCTAAACACTAGCATGAAAGAGTTAGGATTCACTAAACTACATGAAGTTAATACGGCTGAACAATTAGCGCAGATGCTAAGTATGGGCCGTGTTGATGCCGTTGTTGAATCTAAATGGGTTGATAATTATGTATGGAGTCAAGCAGGTCTAGAAGGAGATGATTTGATAGTAGGCCCAAACGTTGGGGAAACTAAATATATTTATCTTGGAGCAGCACTCAATTTTCCACAAGAAATCACTAATCAGATCAGAAAAGCAATGTTTGAGGTGAAAAAAAGCGGTGCTTTAGAGAAAATTTTAACTAGATGGACTAATTTTTAGCGCCACATAACTAATTGTTGAAACGATAGCGAAATAATCACCCCTGTTTAACCCCGCCATTATCGAGACAAAGTCTAATCCTAATCAGTGTTTCTAGCTAACTCATAAATACTTAACTAATTTCTTTTAAATTACGTTATTGCCTATTCACTTTGAGTTGATTTATATGGCGTGTATCGATTGATTTAAGTATTCATATTGATTAAAGGAAAATGCTTACTTTTACTGCTTAGGAGCTTTATTTTAATTTTTCTATCTCGGTAAGGGGGCGATTGCGCCATAGAGTTTATAGTCTAAAAAAACTTTTATTCCATAAGTTTCTAAGGCGGTTCGGGGCACTTAGTGCCTTATAACAATGCAGAATACTCACATTCAAAACATAGGGAAAAAATTGTAACTATACAATTATTAAAATAAAAAATTACTTAACAATTAATTCAATTTCTCAAACAAGTTATGAGGATGGTTAAATGAAATTAGTACACAAGAAAGGACACAAATTATGTGTGTTGTGTACTCGTCATTTCAATCTATTGATTTACTTAACCTCTTCACCAGCTGCTTGTTTATCAGCATGGTATGATGAACGTACCAACGGCCCACAGGCTGCATGCTCAAAGCCCATTTTTACTGCCTCTTCTTGGAACATATCAAAATCATCAGGGTGAACATAACGCTCTACAGGTAGATGGTCTTTACTTGGCTGTAAGTATTGTCCAATAGTAAGCATTGTTACACCATGACTACGTAAATCACGCATTACTTGCAATATTTCATCGTTGGTTTCACCTAAGCCAACCATGATGCCTGACTTAGTGGTAACTGTTGGGTTTGCCTCACCGAATTTTTTCAATAAATCTAAAGACCATTGATAGTTAGCGCCAGGACGTGCCTTGGTGTATAAACGCGGCGCAGTTTCTAAGTTATGGTTAAATACATGCGGAGGATGCTGATTTAATATTTCTAGCGC
>MAAC01009813.1_pt1 | contig 17280 bp, 14 predicted proteins | sample 1115981 | NCBI WGS metagenome assembly MAAC01 (sample SAMN04961126, study PRJNA320927) | seawater metagenome | isolation source: sample BD02T64 sea water enriched with oil for 64 days | place: USA:Gulf of Mexico | collected 2013-07-27 | reverse complement strand
GCCGCACCCCTTGGCGACTAAAGCCCCTTAAAAACCAGCTAAATATTTTCACCACACGAGCTCTGCGCAGAGTAGAATGAAGGCCAATAATTTTGGCCGCTGCTCGCCAGGCTCTGCTCTTTTGCACTATCCTTAAGCAAGGCCCACACCCATTCCTATTAACACCCAGGTAAGCTGTTTATGAATGCTCCCGCTCATCCCGCTTTTCAGTTTTTGCGCAGCCAGCGCATTGAATCTCTCGACCTCGATGTCAGCGAATACCGTCATATTAAAACCGGCGCGCAGCATATTCATATCGCCACCGACAACAATGAAAACGTGTTTCTGGTGGCTCTGCGTACGGTGCCTGAAGACTCTCGCGGTGTGGCCCATATTCTCGAGCATACCGCCCTCTGTGGCAGTGAAAAGTACCCGGTGCGCGACCCCTTCTTTATGATGATTCGCCGCTCGCTAAATACCTTTATGAATGCCTTCACCAGCTCCGACTGGACGGCTTATCCCTTCGCTAGCCAAAATAGAAAAGACTTTAACAATCTACTGCAAGTCTATCTTGATGCTGTGTTTTTCTCTCGACTCGACCCCCTCGACTTTGCCCAGGAAGGGCACCGCATGGAGTTTGAAGAGGCGGAAAATAGCGACTCCGATTTAGTCTACAAAGGCGTTGTCTTCAATGAAATGAAGGGCGCGATGAGTTCGGTCACATCCACTCTGTGGCACACCCTCTGCACCTACCTCTACCCGACCACCACCTACCACTACAACAGCGGTGGCGACCCGGCGGCGATTCCCGACTTAAGCTACAAGCAGTTGCGCGAGTTTTACAAAACTCACTACCACCCCAGCAATGCCACCTTTATGACCTTCGGCGATATTCCCGCCGCAGAGCACCAGGCCAACTTTGAAAGCGAGGCCTTGAACCGTTTCGAGCCACTGGCGGAAACCATCGCCGTCCCCGACGAGAAGCGCTACCTGGCACCGATTGCCGTTGAAGAGTCTTATGCTTTTGATGAGGAAGGCTCTACCGACAACAAAACCCACATCATTATTAGCTGGTTACTGGGCAAGGCCACCGATTTAAAATCCTGCATGCAGGCTCATTTACTGAACAGTATCTTGCTCGACAACAGTGCCTCGCCGCTGTTGAAAGCGCTGGAAACCAGCGACCTAGGTACTTCTCCCTCGCCTTTGTGTGGGCTGGATGACTCACAAAAAGAAATGTGTTTTGTTTGCGGCATCGAGGGCAGCGAACCCGAAAAAGCCGTCGAGCTGGAAAACCTGGTGATGGGCGTATTGCGCGATGTCGCCGAAAACGGCGTTGCCAAAGAGCAGGTCGAAGCCTCTCTGCATCAACTGGAATTACAGCAGCGCGAAGTTGGTGGTGACGGCTACCCCTATGGCCTACAGTTAATTTTGACCTCGCTGACCAGCGCCACCCACCGCGGTGATCCCATCGCCTTGCTCGACCTCGAGCCTGTATTGGCCGAACTACGTGCTTCCATCGCCGACCCCGAGTTTATTAAATCCTTGGCCCGCGAGCTGCTGCTCGACAACCCCCACCGTGTACGCCTGACCCTGCGTCCCGAGCCCGCCCTGTCGGCACGGCGGGAAAAAAGTGAAGCCGCACAACTGGCCAGCATCAAAGCCCAGCTCAGCGATACTGAAAAGCAGGACATCATCAGCCAAACCGCCGCTTTAAATGAGCGTCAAATGCAGGCCGATGACGAAGGCGTACTACCCAAGGTCGGGCTTGAAGATATCTCCCCCGATCTGGCCTATGTCAACGCCACGAGCAAAAGCCAGGGCGCCCTGCCGCTGACCCAGTACGAGGTCGGCACCAACGGTCTGGTTTATCAGCAGTTATTAATTGCCCTACCCGCACTCACCGACGAGCAAATTGATCTGCTGCCTCTTTACTCCAGCTGCCTCACCGAGCTGGGTGTTGGCGACAAAGACTATCTCGCCACTCAGCTTTGGCAGTCGCAGGTGTGCGGCGCTATCAGCACTCACGCCTCGGTGCGTTGTGAGGTCAACAACCTGCAAAGCCTCAGCGGACATTTAGTGTTAAGCGCCAAAGGCCTGGCCAATAATCAGCAGGCACTTTGTGAGCTGATGAATGCGACCTTCGAGTCCGTGCGCTTTGATGAACTGCCACGCCTGCGTGAACTTATCGCCCAGATTCGTGCCCGCCGCGAGAGCAGTGTCACCGGCAACGGCCACACTCTCGCCATGGCCGCCGCTGCCAGTAATGCCAGCCCCGGTGCCTGGTTGTCTCATCGCTGGGGCGGCATGGAAGGCATTCGTCTCACCAAGCAACTCGACAGCAGCCTGGACGAGCAGGCAGGACTGGCCAGCTTTGCCGCTAAACTGGCCGCAATGCACGCACTGTTTTTAAAGGCACCCAGACAGGCACTGTTGGTGGGCGAACAGGAACACATGAGTGAATTTGCCAGCGCCTTTCTCGACACACTACAGCCCGGTAACGGTTCGGCCTTTACGCCCTTTAGTCGCCCCGAGCTCTGTACCCCAAGCCAGCAACTGTGGGCCACCAGTACTCAGGTCAACTTCTGCGCCCGCGCCTATCCCACCGTACCCTCGGGTCACGTCGACGCCGCACCGCTGAGCGTGCTCGGCGGCTTTCTGCGTAACGGCTATTTACACCGCGCCATTCGCGAGCAAGGTGGTGCCTACGGCGGCGGTGCCGGGCAGGACAACAATGGTGGCGCCTTCCGCTTCTTCTCCTATCGCGACCCCCGTATCGAGGGGACTCTCGACGACTTCCAGGCCTCGCTGGCCTGGCTGCAGGAAGAAAAGCACCAATGGCAGCAGGTGGAAGAAGCCATCCTCGGCGTCGTTTCCGGCATCGACAAACCCTCCTCCCCTGCGGGTGAAGCCAAGCAAAGCTTCCACTCTGAACTCTACGGCCGTGGCCGCGAGCAGCGCGAAGCCTTCCGCAACCAGGTGCGCGAAGTGAAACTCGATGACCTGCAGCGTGTCGGCAGGGAATATCTGAGCGACGACAAATGCAGCACTGCGGTAATCACCAACGCCGATAGTGCGGCCAAGCTCGATGCTTTAAATCTTGAGTTATTTACGCTGTAATTTGTAATTACTGTGCCTTTGTAGGGAAGGCTACTTTCTATTTATGACCGTCGGAGGCATGGATGCCGACACCGAGCGTACAGGGATGTATCCACAGCGGGTCATCAATAGATGGGTAGCCTTCCCCTCTCACCCCTTTTCAGCACGCGAACGACAGAAAACATACCTTGAACCACGATAAATTATTTTCCCGCCCCCTCGCCGATATTGCCGGCTTCAAGTTCGATGCCGATGTGGTCGCCGTATTCCCGGATATGATTCAACGCTCCGTACCCGGTTACGAAACGATTATCGCCATGACCGGTACGCTGGCCGGGCGCTACGCCCAGCCCCAGTCAAATTGCTATGACCTGGGTTGCTCCCTCGGCGCATCGACACTGGCCATGGCCCAGCACATTCACGTGCCCGACTGCGGCATCGTCGCCATCGACAATGCCCCGGCGATGATTAAGCACTGCGCTACTATCCTCGCCCATGAGCAAAGCGACACCGCCGTCGAGTTAATCTGTGCCGACCTGCTCGACCTTCCCCTCGACAACGCCTCAATGGTGGTACTCAATTTTACCCTGCAATTTCTGCCCCCCGAGGCCCGCAGCGCCTTAATGCAGCGCATTTACGATGCCCTCCTGCCCGGTGGCATACTGATTCTGTCGGAAAAAATCGCCTTCGCCGACGCCCATTTAAACCAGCTGATGATAGAGCTGCACCACAGCTTTAAACGCGCCAATGGCTACTCCGAACTGGAAGTCGCGCAAAAGCGGTCGGCGCTGGAAAACGTACTGATTCCCGAAACCCTCGACCAACATCGCCAGCGGCTCAATGCCGTTGGCTTTAACAGCATCGACATCTGGTTTCAGTGTTTTAACTTCGCATCACTGCTTGCTATCAAGTAAATGGCCATCAACTCAGTAGCTATCAAATAAGCGAGTATTTAATGATCGATTATCAAGACCTGATCGCCGGCTTACACCAGCTCGGCGCTCAACAAAGCACCCTCAAGAAATCCAGCCTTACTCAGTGGGCCGAACAACTGCCCGAGCAAATCGCCCAGCAGCTCAGCCTGCAGCGCTGGGGCGACTTGCCCCAATGGCAGCAAAGCCTCGAACAATTGCCCGCCCTCAGCGCCAGCGATTGCGATTTCAAGCAAGGCGTACGCATTGGCGAGGCCAGGGATTGCAGCCCGCAACAACAAGAGGAATTACGCGCCGCGTTAATGGCACTCCACCCCTGGCGCAAAGGCCCCTACGCATTGTTTGGTTTGGACATTGACACCGAGTGGCGCTCCGACTGGAAGTGGGATCGCCTGCTACCCCACATCGCGCCCCTGCAAGACCGGCTGGTGCTCGACATCGGCTGCGGCAATGGCTACCACTGCTGGCGCATGTACGGCGAGGGCGCACAGCGGGTGATAGGCATCGACCCCTCGCCGCGCTTCGTGCATCAGTTTTATGCGCTGAAGTCTTTTATTCCCAAGGCCGAGCCAAACAGCCTGCCCGTCGATGTACTGCCTCTGGGCATAGAACACCTGCCCCGCGAATTAAAAGCCTTTGACACGGTATTTTCCATGGGCGTTCTCTACCACCGCCGCTCGCCCATCGACCACCTGCTCGAACTCAAGGCCTGCCTTAAAAATGGTGGCCAGCTGGTACTCGAAACCCTGGTGATTGAAGGCGATGAAGGTCAGGTATTAGTCCCCGAGGGCCGCTACGCCAAGATGCGCAATGTCTGGTACATACCCAGCCCAGCGACACTGCTCAGCTGGTTGCGCAAGTGCGGCTTTAAAAACCCTCGCCTGGTCGATGTTGGCGATACCAGCGCCGCTGAACAACGCAGTACCGAGTGGATGCACTTTGAGTCCCTGCCCAACTTTCTCGACCCCGACGACAGCAGTCGCACCTTCGAGGGTCACCCCGCACCGCGTAGAGCGGTGTTTATTGCCGAGTGTTAGGGCTCGACGCCACAGACAATCAGTCGCAAACTTGAAGAACAATCGTTCAAGTATTAGACTGCTGCGCCACTAGCTTAGCCACAAATATTATTAATAGCTTTATTGGGAGATTTCATGTTTTTTGCCGATCAGTTTCAAGAACTTCAACGCAGCCAACCCGAACACACCGCCATCACGTTTGAAGGCCAGGAGGTCAGCTACAACGAGTTGATGGAGCACAGCTGGCAGGTTGCCAACGGGCTGCTTGAACTCGGCATTGAACGCCAGGATCGCGTCGCTCACCTGGCGAAAAACTCCCCCGAGTTCTTTGAAATCTTTATCGGCGCCAGCGCATCGGCCTTTGCCACTGCCGGCGTTAACTGGCGTTTGGCCGGCCCCGAGGTACTGCAAATCCTCAACTCCACCGAAAACAGCACCCTGTTTGTCGGCAAGGATTTCTACCCCACCATCGAAGCCATTGAAGACGAATTGACGTTTATTAAAAACATTATCGCCATCGACGGCGGTCACGAGCGCTGGACCGACTACACCAGCTGGCGCGACCAGCAGTCCAAGCAGCGCCCCGAAGTGACCCTTGAAGGCGACGACGATGTACTGCAGCTTTACACCAGCGGCACCACCGGTCTGCCCAAAGGCGTACAGCTCACCAACGAAGGTTACGTCAACGCCTTCAACGCCTTTATCGACAACGATATTCTCGCTGTTGACGCCAGCGCTACCTTTATTAACGTCATGCCGCTGTTCCACGTCGGCGGTATTAACCTGACCATCGTGCCCCTGTTGCGCGGCGCCCACCTCCACCTGCTGGCCGAGTTTGATGCCACCACGGTGCTCGACAGCCTCAGCAGAGACAAAATTACCCACGCGCTATTTGTGCCGGCGATGATTCAAATGCTGCTACAGGAGCCGAAGGTACGTGAACGCGACTACAGCAGTCTGCAGTGCCTCTACTACGGCGCCTCACCGATCTCCGAGTCCGTGCTGGTTGAAGCCGGTGAAGTCTTTGGCTGTGACTTTATGCAGCTGTACGGCGCCACCGAAAACTACGGCATTATCAGCAAGCTGGCCCCCGAAGACCACGCCCCGGGGCGCAATAAACTGCGCTCCTGCGGTAAGCCCGCAGCCGGTTCTGAAGTCAAAATCGTCGATACCGACGGCAACACCCTGCCCAATGGCGAGGTCGGTGAAATCCTCCTCAAAAGCAGCTGGATTCTAAAAAGCTACTGGCGCAACCCCGAAGCCACCGCAGAAGTGAAAGCCGGCGGCTGGTACCACACCGGCGATGCCGCCTATCTCGACGACGAAGGCTTTCTGTTTATCAAAGACCGCGTCAAAGACATGATCATCACCGGTGGTGAAAACGTCTTCCCCGCCGAAGTTGAAAACGCCGTACACAGCCACGACGACATTATCGACGTTGCGGTAATCGGCATCCCCGACGAGCAATGGGGTGAGGCCATTAAAGCCTGCGTGGTACTGCGCCCCGGCGCCGAGCTCAGCGAAGAGGAAATTATCGCCTACGCCCGCACCCAGATCGCCGGTTTTAAAGCCCCCAAGTCCATCGACTTCATCCCCGAGTTACCACGCAACCCCAGTGGTAAAATTTTGCGTCGCGAGCTGCGTGCACCCTATTGGGCTAATCAGAACCGGGGCGTATAAAGAAGCGTAATAAAAAGCCTTCTGCAATCTTGACGAAAAGCGGCCATTTCCCTATAGTGCCGCCCTCTGCACTCGTAGCTCAGCTGGATAGAGTACCCGGCTACGAACCGGGCGGTCGAAGGTTCGAATCCTTCCGAGTGCACCATATTTAAACCCGGTGGTTTTAAGCTGAAAACCACCGACAAAAAAGCCTGACCTCGTGTCGGGCTTTTTTGTGCCTGCTGATTTTCTTGCAAGGCCCCGGTTGCCCCCCTCAAGGCCCCTGACTGACTCATCCAGCCTTCCCCGGCGGCTTGAACGACAATACACCGCAGGCAATCACTTCTAAGAACACCTTTTGATATTCTTTAATTCTCGATTAGCAATAAGCATATTGAAAAGCGTTCTTTTACTTGTCCGGTCGACAGCGTTTTAATCGCCTCCTCAAAACCAGACACCTTTAGCAGATAGACTATGAGCCTTGTAGCTGCACAGCAACCATCTATTGCCCAGCCCCCTCAAACAAGGCCAGGCGCTTTGTTTGACCTCAGTGAGGCCAACCGCGCGATGACGGGTGCCTTGCCGATGGATATTCTTGCGACGGCTCTCGAGGCGGCCCAACAGCCCATCATCAGCACCAGTTTTTCGGCCTACTCTGCCGTGCTGTTGCACATGGTACAAAAGGTTCGTCCCGGCACACCCGTGGTCTGGTGTGACACCGGCTTTAATACAGCAGCGACCTATCGCTTCGTCGACCAGCTGGTTGAGCGTCTAAATTTGAACCTCAAGGTTTTTCAGCCGGCATTGTCAGCCGCTCACCTCGAGGCTCACTACAAGGGCATCCCTGAAATCGGCAGCCCGGAGCACACCGAGTTTACAAAAGTGGTCAAGCTCGAACCTTTCAACCGCGCCTTTAGTGAACTCAAGCCCGACCTGTGGATTAACGGCATACGCCGCGAAGAAACCGAATTCAGAAAGTCGCAGGATATTTTCACCTGGGATGCCGCGCGCTCAACCACCAAGGTCGCGCCCTCCTTCCACTGCACCACCATGAATCTGGTCGACTACCTGCTCGAGCACAAGCTGCCTTCTGAAGTGGAATATAACGATCCCACCAAAGCGGCGGAGCATCTTGAGTGCGGCCTGCATACTTAAGTTAAGAGCATTTTTAAACGCACGCTATTTTTAGAAACGCACCCTTTTTAGCGGCACTCTAAAGACCAGAGCTTCCAGCCGAAAACAAACGCCCCCCTTTTAGCCCAGTCTGATGCGCGGTATCTCCTGCCAGCGCGTCAAATAGCTGGGTGATTTCATCGCCCGCTTCATGGCAAAACCAGCCTCACCGCCCTGCCGGGCCAGTTTGATAGCCCCCGAACCAAAGCGTTGATTCACCCCGTCCATCACTCGCATTAAACGCGCCGAATTCTCCGGCCGAGGCGCCAGCAGGTCGCACTGGGCGAAGCGCTCGGGGCGAATATCGTGCAGAGCCACCCCGGCCTTGGCGTAGCGGTAACCCGGGCGATAAAGCTTAGCCACCAGCGCCACAGCCGCGCTGGATAGCACGCGACTATCGGCCGTACCACCGGGCAAGCTCACCGACAATTCATCCGCATAGGGCTGTGCATCGTGCGCGCTGGTTTGTATCCAGGCCGAGAGGCGAAAGCACAGCGACGACTGCGCCCTGAGCTTTACACCCGCCCTGACCGCATAGTGACTCACGGCCTCCTGCAGGGGCTTTAAGCCTGTCTGTTTTTGGCCGAAGGAACGACTGGAAATAATGTTTTGTTTAGGCTGTGGCTGACTATCGATATCAATACAGGGCTCGCCCTGCAATTCACGAACCGTGCGCACCAGGGTGACACCCTGCAGGGCTCGGGCATCGGCCTGAGACATTAGCGCCAAATCACCCGCCGTACGCAAAGCCCTGGCCTTTAGCTTGGCCGTCAGCTTGCGGCCAATACCCCAAACCTCACTGACATCCACCCGCGCCCCCAGCCACTGCCATTGGTGGGCCTGCTCTAGCACACAAACGCCCTCAAGCTGGGCATACTGCTTCACCGCACTCTGCCCCAGCTTGGCCAGGGTTTTCGTCGGTGCAATCGAGACACCCATTTTGATGCCCTGCTGCTGCCAGATGGAGTCGCGCAGCATCGCGGCAAAGGCTTTTAACTCAGCGCGGGGCACGGTGCTAAAATCGACAAAGCATTCGTCAATGGAATAAACCTCAATACCATTGGGCACCAGCTCAGACAGCGTCGCCATAATTCGCCCACTGACTTCACCGTAAAGCTCATAGTTGCTGGAAAAGGCCAGCACCCCAGCCCGCTCAATCAACTGGCGCTGCTTAAAGTAGGGCTCAAATTTTTTAATCCCCGCCGCTTTGGCTTTGTCATCCAACGCCACCACCACGCCATCATTATTCGAGGTAACCACCACGCCCCGATCGCGAATATCGGGGCGAAACACCTTTTCGCAGGAGCAGTAAAAACTGCGCATATCGCACAAACCAATCAAAGGCAGGCACCCCTGCCGCCAGTCCTCAGATGATGCACCGCATGCAGCACCACGCCTTCAATATCGACCTGGGACTCCGCCGATATCTCAATCGGCCGATACAGCTTGTTGGCCGGCAAGAGGCGCGAGTGGGCCAAATCCAGCACCTTAATGGTGAGCAGCCCGTCGACCGCGACCACCACCACATCGCCATCCACCGCCTGCGCGGCGCGATCAACAATTAACAAATCATCGTTAAAGATGCCCAGCTCTATCATTGAATCGCCCTCGGCGCGGGCGAAATAGGTCGCCGCCGGATGAACGATTAAATGCTCATTAAGGTCTAAACCGCCATCGAGATAATCATCCGCAGGGCTCGGGAAACCCGCCGCCACACGGCTTAAATAGAGGGGGAGCGATCTGCGTTCACCCACGCATACGGGTCCAATGGGGTTAATTTTCACACTTACCACCTATGCCAAGTAGGCAGCGCTCAGCGCCACCCAATTAATACTGTATTTATACACAGTATAGCAGCGGAGCGTCGGGGCTCAAGCCTGTGCGGCAAAACATTGTCGAACGCTTCGGCGATCCTCATCACAACAAGAGCCTCGAGCAAGCCATGAAAGGTCTACAAGCTAAGGCTCAGGAATAGAAGACAGACGAGGGCAACAACCAGGCACGATAGCTGTATGCACAAACAGCATAATAAGCTTACGGCAGATATTCTGCGTGTTATCATTCTCAAGAATACGCAATATCATTCCACCGCCTTTAGAAAACCCATAATAATCAGAAGCTTATGTTTTTTTCGGAGTGGGTACTGCGCATGCGCAGTATACAAATGCTATCAATCACAATTAAAATAATGCGGGAATTATGGAACAAAATGAATTAGGGCAGCCAATTGGTTTCGCCGTTCGTGGGTGGAAGCCTGTTTATCTTCCCTCGAATGAGCCAATGCAAGGGGACTATTGCCGATTAGAACCACTTGACCCGATCGTGCATGCAGAAAATTTATTCGCGGCAAATAAGCATGATTTAGAGGGTAATCTTTGGACATACTTGCGATATGGACCTTTTGGGAGTTTTGATGAATATTTTCAATGGTTGAAAATTATGAGTAATAAAGCTGATCCGCAGTTTTATGCAATTATTGATTTGGGGGGAAATAAAGCAGTGGGCTTGGCGAGCTATCTAAGAATATCCCCAGAATATGGCTCTATCGAAGTTGGTCATTTGTGTTATTCGCCGTTATTACAAGGCACCGTAGCTGCAACCGAGGCAATGTTTTTAATGATGCAGCGCATTTTTGATATGGGATATCGGCGTTACGAATGGAAATGTAACTCACTAAATATAGCATCCTGTAATGCAGCTAGGCGCTTGGGCTTTTCACCTGAAGGGGTATTTAGGCAAGATGCGGTTGTTAAAGGACGTAATCGAGACACTGCATGGTTTTCTATTATCGATACAGAATGGGGTATATTAAAAGAAGCTTTTACAAAGTGGCTATCGCCTTTGAATTTCGACGAAAAAGGCAATCAGGTAAAACGTCTTTCTGATTTTACGGGAATTTCTACCGAAAAATCATAGCAATCGAAGGCAAGCGATGCAAAACATCACTAACGCGCGCCGCTGTTTGAGACGTTTGAGAGCATAGGAAAAATATGAAAAAGGCTGGAAGTATACTTATTTCAATTGTGTTCTTTATGCAAAGTTTTGGCTTGGCTTTCGCAGAGCCCGATGCTGAGATACAGCTACAAGAACTAACTGAAGGTGTCTGGATGCACGTATCCAGCTATGTATACCCCCATGGAAAGAAGCTGTCCTCGAACGGTCTAGTTGTGAAAGATGGTGCGGAGCTAACCCTTGTAGACACGGCTTGGGGAGAGCTGAAAACTGTAGCCCTTATCAAAGCTATAAAGTTAGAAATCGATTTACCCATTACACGAGCAATCGTCACCCATGCGCACAGCGACCGGGCCGCAGGAGTAGATGTTTTGGAATCCCACGGTGTAACGGTATTCTCTCACCCACTTACTCAGCGCATCACCATAGAGCATGGGTTACCTGTCCCTAATAACACGCTTGACGCACTTGCCAAGCAGGGAACCTCCATCAAACTGGGAAAACTTACGGTGTTTTACCCCGGGCCCGCTCACGCAATGGATAACCTGATGGTTTGGTTGCCTGAAGAGAAAATACTTTTTGGGGGTTGCGCAGTGCGAGCAGGAATATCTACGTCTGCTGGCAATACGACACATGGTGATAAAGCATCTTGGATAAAAGTCATGCATAGTGTTGGAAAACAATATCACAATGCAAAGTTGGTTGTTCCCGGCCACGGCGAACCTGGCGGCGTTGATCTTATTGAACATACGTCTGATTTGGTTAAGTCGGCCAAATAGATGCCCTCTAACAATTGCGTCAAAGGCGACACTCGTACGAGATCAACGCGCTTTACGCGGGCGTTAACTTTTCGTGGGTAACATCAGTACTACGATGAGCGTATCGAAAGCCCAGATCCCCATCGCGCTTTTTGTCCTGCTTGGCTCTCTTGCGTCAGCGGGGGAGCTGGATCGGGGTAAAACCATTGAGCATTGATGCCTGCCTGGACGCTGGTGGCATGTGGACGAACTTTGGCATAACCTGCCATGGCGCCGGCGGCGAGTTTGTCCCGCAATATCAGCGGCCAGCTTTGGCATTTTGGGTTTTCGTCGTTGTGCTATCGGCTGGGGCTGCACTGATTGTCAATAAACTGTATTCAGCGCCCAGGGCTTAACAAGCTCAGGTAGCCACACCCACGAAAAATAGAGATAAGCTGGATAAGCCTACGCCCTGCTTTGCCTTGTCGCTGCTAAAAACCTGATATACCGAGAAAACCCCATGAAGATTATCTTGTGCCTATTACTCCTATTTGTTGCTCAAGCCCAGGCGGCTGACTGGCACAAGCTTGAGGGGATATATGCGCTGACCCCCAGTGCTTATCTCAACCCCGCTGAAGACGCTATTGAGGATTCGCACCTTAGACTTCAACTCAAGGGGAAAAGTGCTGAAGATTTATACCATGCCATGCAGGGCGAGCCAGTGGTCGATGACTGCACCGGCGGCCTGGCTAAAAATGCGGGTGCTATGCAGTGTTTATATTTCAAGGGAGGGGTAAGTTATGAGTGCCATTTTTCCATCAACCTTAGGAAACAAGCGATTGAATACGGCGTTGCCTGTTAATTAGCTATATTGCCGGGGTGGTCGAAAACATAGCAACAGTTTAATCATCGCTTAAGTACCGATCTCGCGGCGAAAAATCCACTACTCAATCACGACCCAATTCACGTGAGCACATTCTTATAAACCTAAGGGCCGGCACGCCCTGCCGTTTGAGAACAATTCATCACTTCGCCCATGTGCTTACGCAGGATTGGAATACGACAGGCCTTGGTGGAATGCTGCCGGCGATACTCTAGCATCGTCATAAAGTGGCCCAGTATTTCATAACAAATTGTTATCGACGCGGTGGGTGCGTGCCAAAAGGCATTGGGCTGGGCGTAGCAGTTATCAAACTCGATGCGAATAGGCCGTGGAAATTTAAAACTGTCAGAGAGCCTTTGCGCCCATTTACCAACCATTGGCGAGGACTGTAACAAGTCATATATCGCCCTGTTTTCCCCCTCTCGGGGATTCTTGTAAATGACTTTCACGGCATTGGCCCGTAAGCCTACAGCAGGTTGTTGACCATAATGGCTTTGCAGCCAGGCCAGAGCATGCAAGGCCTGCTTGTACTCATAGTCACAATTCACGGAGCGCTCAAAGGGTAGAAATTCCGTATCACTCATTTCTTCCAGAAGATCGGCATTGCCGCCGAAAACCAGGCAAACAATATTGTGGAAGCGCTGAATCTCGAGGTTGTGGTTATCCCAATACACGACCTTTTCTTCGGGGCTATCCTTCAATTCCCACGCGATATACCAGCGACCCGCCACCGATAACAACCAGGGTATAAAATCGGCCGAGGATTTTTTCTCGTGTTCCGTCATCATGACGATCATCGCCAGGCGATCAGCCGCGTCCTCCTCCATGCCCAGCACAGGCAGCTTTAACTCCTCTATGAGCAAGTGGCCGAACTCGTGCAACAAGGTAAATTCGAGGTTGGCCAGCAAAAAGTCACGCTCCCACTTCGTTTTCGCCACCGGGCTGACTGCCTCTCCGGCCTGCAGAGAAAAAGACAGGGCCAGCACCAGTGCCACGCGTATAAAAAACACTCCCATTGAGTGACTCCCCTGTTCATTCTTTCATTGTAGTGAGCATAGGATAATCCCCGTCAAAAAACATACAATCAGTCGCAAGTGCTACAGTTTGCACTCTTGCCCCAAAGTCAACTTTGCTCAGCCCGCTAGACTGAGTGCAGAAGAGGTGCCAAACCATGGCCGCAGCACAGAATGACTACTTACGCACCGCTGACGACGGCATCACCCGCTGCTGGTGGAGCGTGGATGACGAAGACTATCAGCACTACCACGACCACGAATGGGGCCACCCCAGCGCCAACGGCTTTCAACTGTTTGAGAAAATTTGTCTGGAGGGCTTTCAGTCGGGGCTGTCGTGGCTGACCATCCTCCGCAAGCGGGAGAATTTCCGCGCCGCCTTTGCCGCTTTTGACTTTAATCAGGTCGCCCGCTTTGACGAAGACAATGTCGCCCAGCTGCTACAAAACGCCGGCATTGTGCGCCACCGTGGCAAAATCGAGGCGACCATTAATAATGCCCAGCGCGCCCTTGAACTGGTCGATGAGTTTGGCAGCCTCGCCGCCTATATTTGGCAGTGGGAGCCGCAGACGCGAGAAGTGCATATTGGCAAGGGCGAGTACAATCACCCCATCCCCAGTATCACCGCGACCTCACAAGGCCTCAGTAAAGATCTGAAAAAGCGCGGCTGGAAATTTTTTGGCCCAACCACCGCCTACGCCTTTATGCAGGCCATGGGGCTGGTGAATGATCATATGCCCGGCTGTGCCAGCCATAAAGTCGTAAGCGCCCTGCGTCGCGAGTTTGATGTGCCGTGTTAAGCACCACAGCAAGCCGCGCAGGCCAATCGAGCAATGCATTGCTGGAGGCCCATTGAACAAAGTGCTTATCAGTGCCTGCCTGCTGGGTAAGCGAGTCCGGTACGACGGCAGAATCAAGCCCATCGCCGATACTATTCTTCAGCAGTGGCTGGCCCAGGGACGCCTTGTCTCTATTTGCCCCGAGGTCGATGCGGGCATGAGCATACCCCGAGCACCGGCCGAAATTACTGCCGGCGATGGCCAGGGGGTTTGGGCGGGCACGGCCCGTCGAAGATGGCGGCGATGTGAGTGCAAGCTTTAAAAAAGGTGCACAATTGGCCCTGAGCCTGTGCCAGCAACACGCCATAAAAATTGCGGTATTGACCGAGGGCAGCCCCTCCTGCGGTAGCTCGACAATTTACGATGGCTCTTTTAGCCGCCAAAAAGTGGCTGGCGTCGGAGTGACCGTGGCGCTTCTGCAGCAGCATGGTATCGAGGTCTTTAGCCAATACCAGCTACAAGAGGCGAATCGAGCACTAATAGCGCTATTGAAATAGTCGCGTATCCAGCAGACTTGACCCTACAACTTCACAACAATCAATAGCCAAAAATGAAGGCACTTCGATGAGATTTCACCGAGCATCTCTTTTTTTGACCAAGAATTGTAGATGGATGTCCTTTATATTTTACGCCGTATAACGCCGCAATTAGCGGAAAACGAAACGTAGAGCTTCCGCTACATTGCCTTGTTAGAGGAGTATTATTTAGATTCAAGGTTTTCATATACAAGTAACTTCGGGCCTGTAGTATCGATATAAGACCGAATTTTTTGTTCAATTCTATCTACTTCCTTTTCACGAGCCTCGTCCTCAAAAAGAATGTATGTGATTTTGTAATCGTGGTGTATTTTCAAACCCTTTACCGGACCATGCGTGAGTGTCGTGTTTGGAGTGGCAGGATCGAGATGATAATCGTATATAAAAGGTGAAGAAGGATCTATTGGGTTTTCTACAATAGTTCTTGAATATAGTCTTTGTTCTGGGTGTTTTATTACATCAATAAACAATTTATAGCCTGCAAAACCCTGGACTATTTGGAAGCCTCCCATATTCGTTTTAATGTAAATCCCCTTCTGTGGACGTGGTTCGGTTAGATTATCTCCAGATTGATATGTGCCTGAAATCAAGTTCGGCTGAGAGGGAGAAGACAGAATCGAGCCTGAATTTATCAAAAACAAAACACATACAGACAGTTTCAAAATTTTACGCATATCTAATCCTTCTAACAGCTAAACCTGCGTCACCCGACGCAAAAAAAATACGTCAGGTGACGTATTTCCCCAAAGAGAAGTCAACACAGCTCAGCCAATGAAAACACTTTAAGCAACAAAGACTTACAAACAAAGCCTCATCAACTGACCAGACTTTTACTTCACTAGATGCAAAACTCCACGTCACTTTCTTGATTCCAAGCACTACATATCACGAGTTTTTTCCGCAAAATCGATAAAGTAATCGATCGTCTCCGGATTGCGCATGGAGTCTCTATTCACCGACTTTTCCAGATCAAAACCCATGAGTATTTTCTTCACCGGAGTTTCGAGTTTTTTACCGGTCATGGTGTAAGGTATTTCATCAATTTGAAAAACCTCGTCGGGCACATGGCGCGGCGTAAAGTCTTTGCGCAGAGCGACTTTTATTTGTTTCACAATATCGTCGTTTAAAGTCAGGCCCGGTTTGAGTTGCACAAAGAGTGGCATGTAAGCCCGACCACCGGATAGCTCAATGCTGACCACCAGACTATCGGCAATGGCATCGACATTTTCAACACCGCGATACACCTCGCTAGTGCCGATGCGAATACCGCCGCGATTGAGGGTCGAATCGGAGCGACCCATAATTTGCAGGGTGCCCTCACTGGACAAGACCATCCAGTCGCCATGTCGCCACAGGCCCGGGTACTCTTCAAAATAGCTTTCTTTATAGCGTTTATCGTCGCTGTCGTTCCAGAAATAAATGGGCATCGAGGGCATGGGTTGGGTGATGACCATTTCACCGACCTCACCGACCAGAGCATTGCCGGCATCGTCGAGGGCGCGCACATCAACACCGAGCATGCGGCACTGAATCTCGCCGGAGTACACCGGTAAGAGTGGCGATGAGCCTATAAAAGCAGAGGCGATATCGGTGCCGCCACTCATTGAGATTAACCAGAGATCTTCTTTCACACTCTTGTAAATCCACTCAAAACCTTCTTCTGGTAAAGGTGAACCCGTAGAACCCAGCGTTTTTAAGGCACTGAGGTCGAACTGCTTACCCGGCTCCAGTCCGGCTTTCATGCCGGCAATATAGTAGGCCGCACCGCCGCCAAACTGTTGCAACTGCGCCCGCTCGGCCAGCGACCAAAGCTTGTCCACCTCCGGGTAAGCCGGGTTGCCGTCGTACATCACCAGCACCGCACCGGCGAGCATCGAAGACAGGCCGATATTCCACATCACCCAACCGGTGGTTGAAAACCAGAAGAAGCGGTCACCGGGTTTAACGTCGCAATGCAGGGCCATGTGCTTGTATTGCTCGAGCAGTATGCCACCGTGGCCATGGGTAATCGCCTTGGGTATGCCGGTGGTGCCCGATGAATAGAGCGTCCAGATGGGGTGGTCAAAAGGCAGCTGCTCAAAGACAATTTCGGTGGCCGTGTTATCCAGCGCCTGCTGCCAGTCAACAAAGGCCTCACCCTGAATCTTTTCGTTATCAACACCCTCGCTACTAACATAGTTGAGCGTAATCACCCGCTCGAGGCTCGGTAACTGTTGCTGTAATAAAGCCACTTCCCCACAGCGGTCAATATTTTTGCCGTTGTAGGTATAGCCATTAACGGCAAACAGTACCTTCGGCGATATTTGCTGGAAGCGGTCAACCACACTGCTGGTGCCGAAGTCGGGTGAGCAACTGGACCACACCGCGCCGATAGAATTAGCTGCTAAAGAGGCGACCACAGTTTCGGGAATATTCGGCATATACGCCACTACCCGATCACCCTGCTCAACGCCTAGTTCCCG
>MAAC01000691.1_pt1 | contig 17287 bp, 14 predicted proteins | sample 1115981 | NCBI WGS metagenome assembly MAAC01 (sample SAMN04961126, study PRJNA320927) | seawater metagenome | isolation source: sample BD02T64 sea water enriched with oil for 64 days | place: USA:Gulf of Mexico | collected 2013-07-27 | reverse complement strand
CAATCAGGCTCTTCATCTCACTCGTCCATTTACGTCTTTTCATACATCGGTCTCCCGGTATCAAAACTGCAAAAAGACTATCTTAATTTATGCTAATTTCAAACCGGGGGCAGGATATAGAGGACAATCGCGGCCGATGGTTCTCTCCGTACAACCCAGACATAAAAGAACCAAATAATCCGGCAGATATACTTACTAACTACTTTAATGATTGTGTGCTCCAAAAAAACTTTAACAATATTTTCGCTTTTGATGAAAATAATAACGTACAACCTCCACCAGACATTTCTAGTGAAGACTTTATTCAAGCCGCCAGCTATTTAATTTGTGATATGGGATCATCCTATGCGGCACACACGCTGACAGTATATCGAGAACTCATCACTCATGAAAATGCAAAGTTATGTTTTGAAACGCTTTATGATCGATATGCGATGCAGAACCTTTCATCAAAGACCTTCTCAGGAATTTCTTCTTTGAAATCTTTCAATACGGGCCACTTTGGGGAAATAAGGAAAGTGTTTTCGCAAGCGCGCTCACTGATAAGCAAAATGCGTTTTTCAAAACGATTTTTGACCGTGGTTACTACACCCTCAGTAATACAGATGGTCGCCTGTTTGCAGATGGTAGGAAAATGTAGCAGATCATAAATCCAGTATTTTAAATAATGGCTATCTGCACGATTATTTCTCCGCCCCCTAAACTCGGGAATAATTCACTTTAACCACTTGTTTCCATTAACAGGCTGGGTCAGAGTATTCTTCAAATATTACTCTCCAACATCTGAGCCCTCACCATGTCCAAAACCGCAAAAAAGACCATCCTTACCTGTGCCGTTACCGGGAACCTGACCAAGCCCGAGCAGCATCCGGGTTTGCCTATTACCCCGAAACAGATTGCCGATGCGGCTCTGGCGGCGGCCGAGGCTGGGGCGGCGATTGTTCATTTGCATGTGCGCGACCTGGAGACGGGAAAAGGTTCCATGGACTTTGATCTCTATGAGGAAATGGTGGGATTAATTCGGCAAAAAAACTCCGACGTGATCTTGAACCTGACCACAGGCGAAGGCGGGCGTTTTGTGCCTTCACACGATCAACCCAAGATCGCCGCTCCGGGCAGTACGCTCTGTGCACCGGAATTGCGCGTGGCCCATGTGGAAAAACTCAAGCCCGAGATTTGCACCCTCGATTTCAATACCATGTGGTCTGGCGAGGCAGTGGTGATCAATACCCCGCGCAACGTCGAGATCATGGCCGAGAAGATCTACGCCGCAGGCACCAAGCCGGAGATCGAGCTGTTTGATGTCGGCGATCTCAACATGGCTCTGGATTTTCTGGATAAGGGCATTCTTAAAGGGCCAGTGATGATGCAAATCGTTATGGGAGTACGCTATGGTATCCTGCCCAATCCACAGAGCTTGATGTATCTGACATCACAACTGCCCGAAGACGCTGTCTGGGCCGCCTTTGGTATTGGACGCCACGAATTTCCGATCCTCGCGCAGTCATTTTTGCTCGGCGGGCATGTACGTGTCGGCATGGAGGACAACCTGCAAATCCGCAAAGGGGAACTCTGCCGCGACAACGCTCAACTGGTGGAAAAAGCCGTCGATATCATCGACCATCTCGGCGGGTCACTCGCGACGCCTGACGATGCCAGAGCGATATTGGAGCTTTGAAAAATTGGGGCTCCCGTACCCCGAGATTACTCTTCTCGCGAAAATATTATTAATACCGGGACGCTTTTCACACCGACGTAGCAAACAGCATATCAATCTCAACGCTCTCGGCGTCAAAAATATCTTTTACTCTCACCTCAACATTTAATGAGGGTCGGCGAAGGCATCTGAAGCCTTGCTTGTCTGTCCTTAACGTCACTCAATTCAGACAAATTCCGCGTTCCTGATTACTTTTCCCCCTATTGGAAAGAGATCGCGCTTAACCCACTCACATCAACTGTAGATCTTACGTCTGCTAAATCATATTGATCCTGCATCAATAGCCAACTCTCGGCACTACGACCAAGAACAGCTTCAAGCTTAATTGCCATTTCCGCCGACACATCACTTTTTCCACTGATAAGGCGACCAAATGTTGAAGAATGTACACCAAGCCTTTTTGAAACTTCATTCGCTGATAGCCCCAAAGGATCAAGGTACACTTCCTTGATAAATTCTCCCGGATGCGGCGGGTTATGTTGCTGGTATTCCATTAGTGATAGTCCTCATAGTTTACAATATAGACATTGCCATTCTCGAAGATGAATGTAATGCGCCAGTTTCCATTAACAGAGATCGACCATGTGTCTGATCGATCCCCCGACAGGTGATGCAATTTCCACCCCGGCAACCTCATGTCTTCAATCTTGATTGCAGTGTGTAGGGCTGATAATTGCAGCCTCAACTTCGAAGCATGGCTCGCCTGAATGCCTGCCTTACTTCCCTTCGTAAAGAAACGCTCAAGCCCTTTATGTTTGAAGCTCTTGATCATATCAATATTATATATGCGCTACGCGCATAGCGCAACAATATATAATCATGCTAACCAACTAAAGAAGACATTTCTCGCACTGCTCCAATTGCCGGACCTCAGGATTCAGTACCTCGGTAAACTGTTTCATTAATTCGTTTCAAAATCGTTTGATGCATTCTGATTTTTAAAACTGGCGGGGCCAATGATGATGCAAGAACGATATTGGGGCTTTGAAATTTTGGGTTTCTCATAAACCCAACGATTATATGGGGAGCCAAACTCTCTCCCTCGCTTAAATTTGCTGCACGCCCAATTAATTCAACTATTAAGGAATGCAGTAAATGAATAACATTATTGTCACGACTGTCGGCTCAATAAGCGAATGGCTACAATGCCAGCAAGTCAGGGCGACGGCGTTTCTCCCAACGGAGCCTTATCACGAGGAATTTGATAACAAGGATTTTGAACTGGTAACACACCTGTTAGCTGTATATATGAATACACCTGCTGCTTGTATGCGATTAAGGTTTATATCGCCGGATCACGGAGGGACAATTCATTGGGGGAGACTGGCTATGATGCCGAACATTCAATCAAAGGTCCGCCTCGCCACGTTAAATGCGATTGCAGATTACGCGGAAGAATATAGCCAGATAAGAGGGTTTAATAGAATTATTGGCGAAGTAAGTGATAAACGCCTGATGAAATTCTGGAACAGACGCGGTTTTTCACTTACGGGTGAGCAGCCAGTTGATTATGGTGAGAGACAGTTCTGGCCGATGGCAAAACAAAAAATCAGAGCAGCTTACTCGCCATTGGAAAAAGACACCGTGGACACAGGTAAAGATGATATCAATCGAGGATACCGTAAACTGCCATAGCCTTGAAACGCTTAACAAATTAGCCGATGAGTTTGGCTTTAAATTTTTATGGCAAAAACTTACGAAAAAATACGTCTATACCTATGATCGCCTTCCAAACGGCTTTCTGGACATATACTACGGGTCAGATTTTGATCTTAAATGCCCCTGTGCATGGGCTTTCAGAAGCCGGATCTGGCCCGTTTTTTCTTTTCAACAAGCCCGAACAGATACAATGTTCAATGGATACGATCCCCGTCTGGAGGCTCAGAAAGTCTGGGAAAAATTTGGCATCATAGACGGACTTGTCGTTTTATCCGGCTCTCCAGGGCTTGATTCTTTTGCTGTCTTTACCTTTGATCACATGATTAGTGACCCCAAACAAATGTCCCTTCCCTTTATAGCCCTGACCCATAAATTGGATAACTGGCTTTGTGATGATGATAGCTTGAAGGCGATAAAGCGGGAATTTTCCGAGCTCTCACCTAAAGAAAAAGATGCCATGACACTGCAGATTAATGCTCCGCATCTATCCCTCAAAGAACAGGCCAAAAGTTTAGGCGTAAGTGAGGCCACCTTGAAAGGACGACATGAAAGAATTGCAAAAAAATTCGGGGTAAAACGTTTTAGCGGCGCTGTTCTTCTTGCCGAACGCACAGGGTTTTATTAAGAAAACGAATTGGCTTTGAAGAAAGCAAGTTTCGCCTGTACAACTTCTGAGAAGGCGCAAACCGTGATATACAGGCCAGCGATATACAAGCCAGAAATACACAGAACAGTAATACACAGAACAGTAATACTAATGGATTTATCATGACTGATACGAAAGCCACTCTTCATCTTGTATGCGGTAAGATCGCAGCCGGGAAATCGACCCTGGCGCGCAAGCTTTCAGCGGACAACAAAACCATTTTGATCAACGAAGATATCTGGCTTTCCCGACTTTATCCGGAAGAAATCACCACCATAGAAGACTATGTGCGCTGTTCCGCCCGACTGCGCAGTGTTATGGAAGACCATGTGCAGTCCTTGTTACAGGCGGACCTCTCGGTGGTGCTGGATTTTCCGGCCAACACCCCTGACATTCGTCAATGGATGCTGGGTATTACAACACGGGCAAAGGTTGCCAACTGTCTGCACTACCTTGTTGTATCAGACGAGATCTGCAAAGAGCGCCTGCACGAACGCAACGCCTCCGGCTCTCACGAGTTCGCCCCCAGCGACGCGCAGTTCGATATCATCACCAGCTACTTCGTCCCGCCCTCCAAAGACGAAGGCCTGGATATCAAACGTTATGACAATTGACCAAAGACCCATTGCGCAAGAGGCAGGTAATCAAGAGACAGGTGATCAAGAGACCAATAATTCGCTAGCTAAGGATACTTCCCCTCATCCACCAACCCGACTGTATCTCGGTGTTAGTCTAATGGCCTTGGCCATGATTGTGGTGCCAGGAATGGATGGCATTGCCAAGTATCTCAGTACGGATCATTCGACCTCGCAGATCGTCTGGTCACGCTATGTTTTTATGACCGTGATCCTGCTGCCTTTCATTCTGCTGCGCTATCGCCGTGAAGTATTACGGCCGAAGTCTCCGGCCAGACAGGGTTTGCGTGGATTGCTGATCATCGCATCCAACTTTCTGTTTTTCTGGTCCCTCGCCTACTTGCCCATCGCCGATGCGCTGGCGCTGTTGTTTGTCTATCCGCTGGCAATCACTGTTATGTCCGGCCTGATCTTGCGCGAAAAGGTTGGGCCAAGACGGTATGGCGCTGTGATCGTCGGATTTCTTGGCGTGCTTCTTATTCTAAAACCCGAAGCGGGCAACATCAGCACCCCGGCTCTGCTGGCAATTGCAGCCGGAGTTTTGCACGGCGGCTATATCGTTCTCACCCGATCCATCGCGCACGAAACACCCGCCATCGTCACATTATTTTACACCGGAGTTGTCGGCACATTGGTCATGTCGTTCTTTGTGCCGTTTTACTGGTCAGTGCCCACGGTCGATAGTTGGTTCTGGATGATTGTGCTTGGTCTTTGCTCTGGTCTCGGACACTACCTGTTGACCAAAGCCTGCGCGCTGGCCCCTGCCTCTATCCTCGCGCCTCTGGGATATGTCGAGATTATTTCCGGCACCCTGATCGGCTTCTTCGTCTTTGGCGACTTCCCGGATCTCCTCACCTGGGCCGGGATAGCTGTCATCTGTGGCAGCGGCCTTTTCATTGTCCTACGCGAAGCCCAACTTAAGAAAAACTCTCGTTGAGAGGCCTCATTGACAGCCTGCCCTGATCCTTCAAGGCTTCCTTACTCGGAAATTCTGAAGAATATCGCATACAATGAAGGGACCACGACCAGGGTAAGGAGGGTTCCAACAGCAAGTCCAAATATCATTGCGCTGGCCATGGCGTAAAAAAGTGGGTCCTTTGAAATGATCAAGGGCAACAGACCCAATACTGTTGTAAAAGATGTGATCAAAATTGGCTGTAATCGTGCAAGGCACGCTGTCACCAGAGCTTGGTAAGCTGAGGTATCTTTTTCTCTTTCCCGATCGATACGATCAATCAAGACAATCCCATTATTAATGATAATTCCTGCCAGACTGAAAAATCCGAGAATAACCATGAACCCGAAAAGAGCTTTCATGGTCAAAAGACCAATTGTTGCGCCAACCAGAACCAGAGGAATTGTAAGAAGGATAATCAGAGGTCTTCGGAAAGAATTAAACTGCCAGACAAGCAGAAAAACAATCAGAGCAAGGCAAATAGGGAGGTTTTCAAACAGCTTTTCATTGGCTTCTGCCTGAGATTCAACTTCTCCCCCCACTTCCCAACGATGCCCGGCACTCATTTGAAGATCGTTCAGTTCTGGTAAAAGCAGTTCATAAAGTTCCGATGCCGCCATAGATGAATGTTTGGCCGTGACTGTTATTGTTCTTTCCTGATCACGTCTTTTTATTCTGGCCGTTTCCCATTGTGCCCGAATATTTGTGATTTGTTCCAACAGGACCCAGCTCCCCGTAGAAGACGAATAAACAGACAAATCCCGTAATCCGTTCAAGGTTCCTCTTTCTCTGTCATCAGAACGAAGAATGACTGGTATGACCGTGTCTCCCTCACGGTAATCCGTAATTTTACTGCCCGAGAAGTAAGTATTCAACGCATTGGCGATATCTTCTGACGTAACACCGACTTGGCGTGCCTGCGCCTGATTGACCACAACATTCAGTTTTAGTATGGGATTTTCCCAGTTTTGTTTGGCAATAAGAGTTCCAGGAATGCCTTTGATCGTTTCTGTAAGCTGATCAGCTGTCGCCCGCAATTCAAGGGCATCTGTACCGATGAAACGTAATTCAAACAATCCAGCCTCGGATGCGCCCATCCACATCTTTTTGGCTTCACCACGGACTTCCGGCATGTAGTTCTGAATATAGTCCCGGGTTCTGGATACGAGACGATCAACAGTATCCGGTGTCTTGGTTGTTATAAGAATAAAAGCCCGATGAGGGTCAGGATCCATTGAGGCAATCGAGAGAAAAAATCGTGGTCCGCCATTTGCGATATAAGCAACGTTACTGGAAATCTCCGGATTTTCAGCCTCATCCGATAACCAGCCTGTAAGACGTCCAACGACTTCGTCTGTTTTATTTACAGAGCTTCCCGCAGGCAAATCAAGATAGACAAGATATTGATTTCGATCGCCAAGCGGGAAAAATTCCTTGCCCAAAAAGGTAAAGGCATAGCCCGAGACAAGTAACAATACGACCATGGACAAGGCGAATACGTATTTGAACCGTAATGCCGTTTTAAGTATCTTTTCATAACCGTCATAGATCAGTTTCTGAAATCTGGCCCCTTTTGTTACCTTCTCGCTTTTACTTGCTTCCTCCGGCGCCTTCATAAACCAGACACAAACCGTCGGGGTCAGAAACAAGGAGAGAACCCAGGATGATAAAAGAACAATTGTCACGACCTGTGCCAATGACCCTGTAAATTCACCTGTGCCGCCCTCTGCAAGGGCCATGGGAACAAAAAACAGTATGGTTGTCAGAGAAGATGTCAAAAGAGGTATGGCAAGACTTTTCCCGGAATTAATTGCAGCTTGTATCCGCTCTTCCCCTTTTCCCAGACGAACGCGGATATCTTCGGCAATCACAATGCCATTATCAACAAGCATCCCCAGAGATATAATAAGCGCTGCAATGGAAACTCTCTGAAGTTCAACCTCGAACTGACGCATTATGATAATACTCAGAAGCATCGTTATGGGAATAAACGACCCCACAATCAACCCTGCCCGAACACCCAGGAACAGCATGACAACGAACAAAACAATTGCCAGTGTTTGATAGAGGTTATTCACAGCACTTTGAACAGAAGCATCAACCAGATCAGGTTGGAAGGTCGCAAAATCAAGAACGTATCCCCACGGAAGTCCTTCCTGCTGTTCCTGAACCAAGAGCTTTAACTGCTCCCCAAAAACGACACTATTGATGCCATCTTCGATAGAAACACTGAGAATAATCGCAGGATGACCGTTGAAATATACCGGAGACCTCTGAGGATCGACATATCCTCTACGCACTGTGACCAGATCGCTTAATTGGACAACCTGTCCAATTTGAGGCGTATTGATCAGAACCTTTTCGATATCCTCTACTGAATTGAAATTACCCGAAGGCTCCAGAGCAATCGTCTGCCCCGTCGCATCAATATCCCCGCCCGGCAGAATGATATTCTGCTTCTTCAAGGCATCAACAATTACCTTAAGATCAATCCCGTACTGGGTAATTTGAGCTTGTGCAAAATCCAGATATATACGCTCATCCTGCTCCCCAAATCGTTCAACCTTGCGGACACCTTCCAGGGTATAAAAACGTTCGCTTAGTACCTTGGCAACATCCTGCATTTCAGAGAGAGAGAAACCATCGGCCCACAAAGCAATCGTTGCAACGGCCGTCAATCCAACTTGATCATTTACGACAGGGCTAATAGTTCCCTGGGGCAAACTGGGTGAAATCTCGGCCATTTTATCACGAAGATCTTGCCAAACCGGGCCTAAGTCAAAAATGTCGTCTTTCAAACTGATTTTAATCAGCGAGACACCCGTTTTAGAATCAGACTCAATGTGCTTAACTTCGGGAATTTCCCGTATCTTCTCTTCTAACGGTCTGGTGAGAAGTTTCTCTATTCTTTCAGAAGACATTCCCGGAAACTGTGTCGTGACATTCGCATTACGAATAGTAATCGAAGGGTCTTCCCGGCTCGGATAGCTTAAAAAAGTGAAGATCCCAACACTCACGATCATGAAAACAATCATAATCGTTACGCGCGAGTTTTTAATGGCAAATTCTGTTATCAATGACATGCGACTGACCTTATGCGTTAGAGTGTGCCATTAATTTTGGGCTACAGGATTCATCAACTTGACTTCCTGACCATTTGACAAAAAGGAAACTCCGGCAGAGACAATCAGGTCACCAGGCTTTACGCCCTGAACATTAATCAGACTTTCACCAGGCGTGCCTGATTCAATTTTTATTTTCTTAATCGTCGAAGAGGCCTTGTCAAAAATAAAGACATAAGATCCTTCCAGATTTTCTCCGGCGCTTACGGCAGAGAGCGGGATCAAGAACCCGGAACCCTGATTACTGTCTTCTGTTGTCAACGCGACTTCGCCACTCATACCAGACCTTAATTCTACCGGGGAGTTAACGAGCGTAACCTTGACCGGAAATATATTCCCTGCGCCAGCAATGCGTGAGATTTCAGTTACATGCCCCTCAACATTGACATCAGAAAGAACACTGAACGTCACGTTTGCTGGCATCCCCATGCTTAATTTAGAAATCAATTTCTCGGGAACCGATATAGAAACTTCAAAAGCCCCGTCGGAATCAAGGGCCAGAACTGCGCCCCCTCCTGCAACTTCTTCATTAGGCTCAACAAACTGCTCCCCAACCGTTCCGGCAAACGGAGCACGTAAAGTCGCGTCATTCAAGGAGCGCTTTGCCTGATGAACACGGGTTGATTTATAATTCACTTCTTCAAGGGCTGTATTCATAGCAAATTGTGCCTGCTCCAAGGCCGCTTCACTCACCCACCCTTTTTCGTGTAATTGTTTATTACGGTTATAGTCACCCTTTTTTTCATTCGCGGTTGATTCTACTTTTCTAAGTTCGGCTTCAGCAGCATCAACTTCCAACTGAAAAGGGACCTCGTCCTGCGTCGCAAGTATTTGGTCATAGACAACTCTGTCACCTGTCGAGACGAGAATTTCTTTCACTGTTCCTGATGTCGGAAAGCTCATAGAAGCAGAATTAGCCGCAAAAATCTGACCGGGAAACTTACGAACATCTCCCCCCGTATCCTCTGAAACAGTAAATGTTTTAATCGCTCTCACCTGTGCTTTGATTTCCACAGGTTTATCGTCGCAACCCGTTAAAATGAGGAAAACGCCCATGATCAGAAAAAAACATGCTCTTCGAAACATACAAGTAATCCTTAAATTTACAGTGAACCATTCCACAGATGCGAAACAGTGCGACCCGAAAATGATACAAAACAACACATACACATACAGGCAAACTTGAAAATCATCGGGGAATTTGGCCGACAACAACTTAACAACAAGGTTCCCTGTTTTTACTTCACTTCAAGTCTTCGTTCACTTGATCAGACAGCACCAAAAGTCGTCTTCATTGACAAACGTAATCAATGTTCGAGTAAATCATTCAGTACTTTTATGAATTATTTAACATCGTCACTCTGTTATTACGCTTACGTCATAATGAAACGCGGCAAATATTTCAACTAAAAATTGTTTTAAAGTTCTTGTTTCTTTCCGGCCTCTCCAAACGAGGCGTAAAACTTAACGTATCCCCACTTCTTTCGGGATCAGCAGCACCAGAACATTTGCGACCAGCAAAGCCACGCCGAGGAAATAAAATGCCGATATCAGACCATAACGATCCGCGAGCGCGCCGCCAATAATTGGCGCAAAGATGGCCATGGCAGACTGCACCCCGAAAAGAACCGAGGTCGCCGTGCCCCCCATATGCGGCGGGGTCATATCCATCAACCAGCTGTGTACCACAGGGCGAATGGCAAAGAGGCCAAAGCCGAGGGCTGAAATTCCCGCGACAAAAACCGTGGAATTATCGATCAGGGTCAAAGCTAAAAGCATCACTGTGGTCAACCCAAGCCCGCCAACGATCAGGGGGCGACGCCCGATCCTGTCTGACCAAATTCCCGCCAGTGGTGCCGCGACCAGCCCAGAGGCCTGAAAGGCAAAGAGCGCGAGGGCCATTTGAAAGGGCGGGAGTTTCATTTCGTTCGCCAGATAGAGCGGCAGGAAAACCAGAAGCCCCATCTGGGTCATATTGCGAAAACCTGACATGCAGCAAAGCACCATCACGGCCCGGTTTTTCAGTAAAGCCCCAACACCGTTTAGATAATCCTCAAGGCTGATAGAGGGTGTAGCATCCTGAGTACTTTGGCCTGATGCTTTACGGCCTGTCCGCCCGACAAAACACAGCAACAACATCACCACGACCAACGGCACAACAACGCTGGTCTCCATCGTCGTGCGCCAACTCAGCGCGGCCAACACCGGTGCCATCACCACAGGCGCAACTGCATCACCGAGATTGGCGCCCAGCGCATGAATGGAAAGCACAAAACCCCGCCTCTCGGGATAACGAAGGGAAAGATAGGATATCGCTGCGGGGTGCCAAAGGTTATTGGATGCCCCAATAAACACCATGCAAATCACCAGGACAATATAGAGATGGGCACCTCCCATCAGAAAAATCGCCCCCGCCCCGATCAGAAGCGACACCACCTGCCACAACACCCGCCGTCCGGTCATATCCACCACAGGACCACTGATAAAATTAGCCCCGAATGATGCCACCGAAAAGATCGATGCAAACAACCCGGCCTCGACATAACTCAACCCCAGATCACTTGCCATAAAGGGCAACAGAAAATAAAACGTCGCAATCACCCAATGCGTCGCCCCATGACCGAGACCAACGAGGTATATCGGGTGATCTTTTTTAACTTGGGCGAGGGTTGCGGCTGTTTTGCTCAAATTTTTTCGTTAAAGCTATAATTACAGGTAAATCTTTATTATAAAGGAATTTTTACCCCTTCATATCGTCCCAAAATAGAGTTTCATATCAAAAAATATAATTTTTAAACATCAAGAGTTGAAACTCTTGTAAACTGTAGTATATTATTCTTAGCCCTGCAGGATACGAAGCCTCTAGTTTACCTAAAGGTACATATGTAGTTTCTTGCGGGGCTATTTCTTTTTTGATTTAGAACTGTCAACGACAGCTTTCGCTGGCTTAAAATTCCAGTGTCTATATTGATGAGCCCATCTATTTTCAATATTTCCCTGTAATCCGGTTGATATACCAATATTAAAGTGCGGATAGATATTTCGTATCCTTTTACTAATGTGTTTAAAGAGCTTTTCTTTAGCAATCGTTTTTTTGCCACGCCTTTTTTGCCCTACAGGGATAATTTTGTGCTTATCATTCAAACGAAAGTTAATGGACCCGAGAATTATATCCAGACCTTGTAAAATTATATGCTTTTTGGAATCAACATTTGTTATTTCTTCAGGAGAGAATGTAATCTCACGTGCCAAAAATTTATTCCAGCTATTAAGCCTGCATAAATAATCTTTGAATGTATTGAACTTTTTCTCTGAATGAGGAACTTCATCAAGAAGAACTGTAACTGCAGTTTTCTCATAAGGAAGATCATTATATTCAAGGCCAAAAGCGTATCTTAAAAAATAATAATAAAGAATAAAATACGTGTTACTAAAATCATAATCAGCAGATGGATCTGGCTTTAAATAGTTGTGTGTAAACAATACCCTGTATTTTATAACACCTTCTTCAATTAAATCGAAATATTCATCTATAAACTGTATATAACGATCAACAACACTGGGATCTGTCTTCACCCATTTTATCTCGTTTTTTAATCCTAGTTTGTCGACAACAATCTGAAGTCTATCATGGGCAAATTCTCTATTTTTTGCTTCCAGTAAAGCTGCGCCATAAAAATTTGAAAAATAAGTTTCTTTCGTAGATGATTCATCACAATAGATAATTACTCGATTTTTCATAGAGAGAATTTTTCATAGCTTATTAAAATATTTACAATAATTACATTATCGAATGGGTTATCCAATTACCAGAGGGATCAAACGAATTGTATCCTTTCTTCAAAGATTCACAGCCAATGTTATCGACAATCAGCTCTGCACCGAAACTAATTTTTTATGAATTAACATTATCAAAACCGCTCTGTAACCAAGTTAATCTTTGGTCTCAAAAAACAAAAAAGTATCATCATTCTTTTCACATCACACGAGAAGAAATACTACTTTTACGAATACTTCCTCCTCAATACAAATGTTGCTGAAATCCGACAAAGGCATCGCGGATACGTCCAATGCCGCCGAGCTGTATGGCGGCATCTCCTGTGGAGCTGTACTTAAGCTCTAACAAACTTGGTAGCTTGGCTTGGTCCAGTTCGTTGACGCCCTGTTCTTCGTATTGGCCGAGGACGAATTCAAGGAAGGCCTGAAGCTTGTCGTCGTAATCGCGCAGGATGGTGTCTTTGTGGGTATCGACCCGCTCGGTTCTGGTGATCGGCTCCATGGCAAAGGCGATATAGGCCAACACATCAAACAGATCACTTTTCTGGGCATCGATCAGCTTGGCAACCTCGCTCAGTTCATCTTCGCCATAGCCGCGTTCCCCAAGCCCCTGCATCAAGGCCTTACGGGTATCGGGTTTTCCCCAGAGCGCGCGCAGTTCGTCTTCGTCTTTGAAGAGTTCTGGTAATTCCCCAAACAGCTTTTCGATAAACTGTACCGGCGAGACGGGCTTGCCATCCGGTCCCCAAAAGCTGGTCGAGGCCATGTGCTGTATCCGCCGTGCCTTGCCATCGGCCAATCTGATAACGATGGTCGGGTTTTCTTCTGGCTCACCCGGCTCGTACCCACCAGGGGGTTCATCCAGCCCACCCGGTTCACCCGACGGTTTGGGCTTTGGTTCAGGACCATCAACCGGATCAATCGGATCACCATCCCACTCCGGGTCCTCGAACATTTCATAGTTTTTGCAAAAATCATAGATGGTGAAATAGTCTTTACCATCGAACAGGCGTGTGCCCCGACCGACGATCTGCTTGAACTCAATCATCGACTGAACCGGACGCAAAAGCACGATATTGCGCACATTGCGCGCATCGACCCCGGTGGATAGCTTTGTGCTGGTGGTCAGCACCGCCGGCACGGTCTTTTCGTTGTCCTGAAATGTCCGCAGGAACGCTTCGCCGCGCGCGCCATCATCGGCCCCGACCCGCTCGCAATAATGTAGGTCAGAACTGTCCTTGGCCTGATTGATCAAATCCCGGATCAACGCGGCGTGGGGCTGGCCCTTGCAAAAAACGATGGCCTTTTCCTGCTGGTTGGCTTCGTCCATAAAGATCTCAACCCGCTTGGCTTCGCGTTCTTTGATCACAATACCGCCGGATTTGTTGAAATCCTTTTCGCTATAGCGCTTGCCCTCTTCCACCTTGTCCTCACCTTCGAGGATGGTATCACCGGGGGTAAAGACGTAATCGTCCATGGTGGTCGCGATCTGGCGCACGCGAAAGGGCGTCAGGAAACCGTCGTTGATGCCTTCTTTAAGAGAATATTCATACACCGGACGCCCGAAATAGGAATAGGTATCCACATTGCCCTTGCGCTTTGGTGTGGCGGTCAGGCCGAGCTGCACGGCGGGGGAGAAATATTCCAGAATATCGCGCCACGCACTTTCGTCCTTGGCCCCGCCCCGATGGCACTCGTCAATGATGATAAAATCAAAAAAATCTTCGGGGTAATCACCAAAATAGGGCGTATCACCGGGACCGCTCATAAAGGTCTGGAATATGGTAAAAAAGATATTGGCGTTTTTGGGCACGCGGCCTTTTTTCTTTATCTCATCCGGGGCAATGCGCACCAGCGCATCTTCGGCAAAGGCGGAAAAAGAATTATAGGCCTGATCGGCCAAAATATTACGATCCGCCAGAAACAGAATGCGCGGTCGGCGCGTGGGTTCGCGCGTCAGGTTCCAGCGGCTTTGAAACAGCTTCCACGCCAGCTGAAAAGCAATCGCGGTCTTGCCTGTACCCGTGGCAAGGGTGAGCAAAATGCGGTCCTTGCCCGACGCAATGGCATCAAGGGAACGTTCAATCGCATTATCCTGATAATAGCGTGGCTGCCACGTCCCCCCACGATCTTCAAATCCAACCTCGGAAAAACGATCCCGCCAAAAGTTCTCAACGTGATAAATCCGGTTCCACAGGGTTTCTGGCGACGGCACCGCGCCTATGCTGGACAGTTCGACCTCTTTGCCCGTCTTGAGATCAATCTCATAGAGACCCCGCCCGTTGGTGCTATTATTCAACCGCCTGCGAACGGCCTTCGGATACCGGGTATTTCTCCGCCTTGGCCTCGATCACTGCCAGTTTTTTATTACGGTAAATCAGCACATAATCCGCCGATAAAGGCTGTGCCCTGCGCCCGTTGCCGACAAGGCGGCCTTGAGTGATGTTATGTTCCACAGAAATCCGACTGCCCTCAACCACCGACCACCCCGCCGCCAAAAGCGCGGGATCAATCAAATCCAATCTGGTCTGGGCTTCGTTTCTGCTCATAAAAGGATTTCTTGGCCTTTCACGCGCTTGCCCGAACCAACAGGCGTAATGTCTTCACGACGTATCCGATCAAGAGCACTTACAAACTCATGGCGTGGAATTTTTAATTTATCGCTATGCCAATTTTCGCGCGCTTCATGAATGATGTCATCATCAGTTGGCGTTTTCCCATCCAATAGCAAATTATTCCAAGCAGCATGAACTGTCGCCACAAGTTCAGCCTGACGAGAATTTAATGGCACCAGTAGATCAATGATTTTAGCGTATTTATCTTTTTGCCCATCCAAAACCTTAACCGCTTTAGACAAGTATTTATCAAATCGGGATAGCTTCACAAAATGATAACGATTATCTCGTTTAACAAATTTGAAGAATTTATTTTCCTTGGCCCATTCTTCTGCTTTGCTCATGTGCTCAAAATCATTGGGACCAGCTGCGTCTTTGATAGGCTCCCGGCCAAGATCAATCCCACCCACGGCCTCGATAAGATGCAATATTTTCTGCGTCTTCACATGCCCGAATGTCTTTTCATTGTCCTGCTTTACGTGTCTGGCAAAAGCAATGGCAATTATATTGGCCGTATATTCTGGTGCTGTTGTATCAACTATATTTGAAGCCGTGAGTTCGCCCGTAAAGGCTTTTTGCAACAAGGATTGTTTCAGTTCTTTGAGGGCAGTGAGTTTTTGTTGATATAACTCGCCCAAAGAAGACGATTTTTCATCTAATTCCTTTAATTGATTAACTATCAAGGATTGAGAATTCAATGGAGCAATTGGTATTGGAAAATTTCTGAGTTTGGTTAGGCCAATAAATGGTTGAGCTCCACCTCGAGATTCTTCTTCAATGTATGCTTGAGCGGTTGATGATTTCATAAAATACAATAGATAGAGCTGATTAATTCTAGACGACTCTTTAATCAATCCTACATTTTTTATACTAAAAACTCTCTGATCATCAACGATGCAAGTCATACCTCTATTAGCGCCAATCATTGAAATCAGAACATCGCCCTCACTTACATTTGAACGCTTATAAAACTTGTCGTGATCACGATTTGAAATAAACTTCGTATTAGCAAAGGATAGCCCTGTGAGCTTAATATTCTTTTGAGTAACAAATGGGATACCAGAAGTAACATATTTAGGAGAGTCATGCGTCCCGTCTCTGACATCACATATTTCGGTTAAGCTCTTTTCCACCCAACCTTCGCCTTTTTGGGTGAAGATGTTGTTGAGGTAGCTTCCGAAGAGTTCTTTGGTGTTGGCGAGGTTTTTCTCGGTGTTTTCTATCGCCTTATCAATCCCCGCAAAGGCCTCATCCAATATCGCCACAATGCGCTTTTGCTCTTCAAGGGGAGGAAGAGGCATTCGAATTTCAGAAAGCGACTTTTTCGATAACTCTTTAAAAGTTGTTCCTGTCCCAAGTCCATTTAATAAATCAACCTTGCTATCCAGAAAATAGTATAGGAATTTTACATCTAAGTGTTTTGTTGGGATAAGGCCTCGACAACCTTGATTGAAAGCCATCGGAACTTCGTTTATGGCAAGATGTCCAATGGGTGCTCTTGTTGATAGTATGACAGAATTGGGTGGCACTAATTTTGCTGATGATTTAGACAAACCAGTTCTTGATATGGTTCGACTTGTCGATGAAACATAAAACCCAACAAGTCTTCCCATATCTTTAGGGGTAATCCATTTAATCTCACCACCCCAATATTCAGAAACAGCACTCTTAGGTGTTCCACCACTGACTATTTCAGTAACATTAGAAATACTTACTTCTTCCCACATCACAACATTCCCCGAATGTTCGAGAGAATATTCGCGCTTTCAGCATCCAGTGCCGCGATCTCAGTTATAATTTCTTCTGGATCGCGCAAAGATGCGTCTTCTGGAGTGTTGGGATTTTTTACAGACAGGTCACAAGTGGCTTCGTCGAGATCTGCGCGGGTGATGGTCCATGACTTTTCGCTCTCGGTTGATGTCTTTTGCAGGGTGACGAACTCTGCCAGATCCTTGTCGTTGAGCGGGTTGGTTTTACCCATGTTGCGGCCTGCATCGAGGGCGTAAAACCAGGTGCGCTTGGTTGGTTTGCCCTTTTCAAAAAACAGCACCACGGTTTTTACACCAGCGCCGATAAAGGTGCCGCCCGGCATATCGAGGACGGTGTGCAGGTTACAGCTTTCGAGCAGTTCCTTGCGCAGGGCGACAGAGGCATTGTCGCT
>MAAC01012125.1_pt1 | contig 17291 bp, 10 predicted proteins | sample 1115981 | NCBI WGS metagenome assembly MAAC01 (sample SAMN04961126, study PRJNA320927) | seawater metagenome | isolation source: sample BD02T64 sea water enriched with oil for 64 days | place: USA:Gulf of Mexico | collected 2013-07-27 | reverse complement strand
CAGATATAAATTATAACAGTTTCTTTGATGGCGTTGGTACGACTAACCAGATTGAAGATCGTGATTATGTATCTCTTAGCATTAGTTATTCAATTTAAGAAAAGGCAACACTTATGAAAACCCAAACCTTTAAAACTTATACCGACAAGAAAGGTACTTTGAAAAAAAGTAGCTTATTAACATTGGCGGTATCTGTTGCCCTTGCTTCAACGGTGGTTAATGCAAAAATTTCTGCTGATGAAGCAGCAAAATTAGGGAAAGAATTAACACCGATGGGCGCTGTACAGGCAGCGAATAAAGATGGCTCAATTCCAGAATGGACAGGCGGTATCACTAAAGCACCTGCAGGTTATACTGTTGGTATGCATCATGTTGACCCATACCCAAGTGATAAAGTGCAATATTCAATTACGGCAAAAAATGTAGCAGAATATAAAGATTTGCTAACACCAGGCCAAATGAAATTATTTGCTACTTATCCTGAAACGTTCAAAATGGATGTTTATCAAACTCACCGTAGTGCTTCTTACCCTGCACATGTTTATCAAGCAGTAAAAGATAATGCCACTCGCGCTGAATTGGTAGAGGGCGGTAACGGTATTAAAAATGCGGCGGTTGGTATTCCTTTTCCAGTGCCAAAAGATGGTTTAGAAGCTATCTGGAATCATATTGTTCGTTATCGTGGTGAGTCTATCGTTCGCCAAGGTGGCCAAGCAGCACCCACTGCTTCTGGTGATTACACCTATGTTGGTTTTGATGATCAGTTACTGCTGCCTTATGATGTTAAAGGTGCTACTCCTGCTGAGCTAGAAAAAACTAATATTTTGTTTAAATTTAAGCAAAAGGTTACTGAGCCAGCACGTTTAGCGGGTACAGCTTTACTTGTTCATGAAACCATGGATCAAATAAAAACACCTCGCCAAGCATGGACTTATAACACGGGTCAACGTCGTGTACGTCGTGCACCTAATGTTGCTTATGATGCACCTGGTAGCGCTTCAGATGGTTTAAGGTTAACGGATGATTTTGACATGTATAACGGTGCACCAAACCGTTATAACTGGACACTTAAAGGCAAACAAGAGTTGTTAATTCCATACAACGATTACCGTTTACATAGTGACACGTTAAAATATGACGACATTATTCAACCGGGTCATATCAACCCTGATCTAGTGCGTTATGAAAAGCATAGAGTTTGGGTCGTAGAAGCTAACTTAAAGTCAGATACTCGTCATACTTATAAAAAGCGTGTTTTTTATATAGATGAAGATAGCTGGCAGGTTGCTATTGCCGATATTTATGATAACCGTGACGAATTATATCGAGTTGCTGTTGCTCATGGTATAAATTACTATGAAGTACCAACACAGTGGTCTACGCTTGAGGTTTATCATGATTTTCAGTCACGTCGCTATATTGCCATGGGTTTAGATAACGAAGCTAAGATGTATGACTTTTCAATAAAGTTGAAGGACAAAGACTTTACTCCGTCAGCACTTAGACGAGAAGGAAGAAGATAACCCTTCTTGTAAGTAAAACGGCTGACTGTGTCAGCCGTTTTTATTATAACCATCTTATATTTATAGCTATGATGGCTAATATTTGTTTTTTAAATAATATTTTTTTAATTGTAATAAGAGCTTCTACCATGCGTTTCATTTCCTCCCTTTTTTGCAGTCTTTCTTTGTTGGGCTTACTTGTTCAAACAAGTGTTGCTGCAGATGTATCCTCTTTACCATCTTCTGTTAAAGCACCGCTAGCCAGTAAATCTTTATTATTAGATATAACCGACATCGCACAAGAAAAATTAGTTGCCGTTGGTGAGCATGGCCACATTTTACTGTCTACTAACGGACAAGAATGGCAACAAGCCAATGTGCCCGTGCAAACAACGTTAACCAGCGTGTTTTTCTTTGGTAAGCAATTAGGTTGGGCAGTAGGGCATGATGCCACTATTTTGCACACCAAAGATTCGGGCTTAACATGGCAAGTACAGCAATATAAACCGGAACTTGAAAAACCTTTGCTTGATATTGTTTTTAAATCGCCACTCGAAGGCATTGCTATTGGTGCTTATGGTCTTTTCTTTCGTACCCTAGATGGTGGCAAGACATGGCAGAGTGAATTCCATGATGAATTTTTATTACCCGACGATGTTGATTATTTAGCGGAATTAAAACAGGAAGATGAAGAAGCTTATTTAGATGAAGCTTCGTCAATTTTACCGCACTTTAACCGTTTAGCTATTGATGGCAGAACACTTTATATGGTTGGCGAAATTGGTTTAATTGCAAAAAGTAATGATTTTGGCGCTAATTGGCAACCCTTTGATGAAATATATCAAGGTTCGTTTTTTGACTTAGCGAGAACACAAAAGGGCAACTTACTGGTTGCAGGTTTACGTGGCCATGTTTTTAGAAGCCTGCAAAATGGTACACCATGGCAGAAAAGAGCCACGGGTACGACAGCCTTAATAAATGACATTGTCTTAGCTGATAATAATCGAATATTTTTATTAGCTAATAATGGCGCTCTACTTGAAAGTGTTGATGATGGTTTAAATTATCGTCTACATATACAAAAAGATGGCAAAGCACTTATCGCAGGTGTTTGGTTTAACGGCAAGCTCATTGTTGTTTCAGATGTTGGTATTAAAGTTATTTCTTTGTAGTTACCCGTATTATTAGTTAGCCGTAAATTACATAAGTATAAAGTTGGATTATAAAAATTTATGAAAATCTCCCTCGCAAACCGTTTAGAAATTGGCCTTTTCCGTCATAAGTTTTTTGTGCTTATGCTGTTTGTTCTAGCCAGTTTTTTCTTGATTTTTCAAGCAACGAAAATCAAATTAGATGCTTCTTTTACAAAAAACATCCCGTTAAACCACAGTTACATGAAAACTTATTTAAAGCATAGTGAAAATTTTGGTGGTGCTAATAATATTTTGATTTCAGTGTGTAATAGTGACAGCGATATTTTTACCGCCGATTTTTTTGATGCCCTTAAAGGTGTGCATGATAAGCTGTTTTTTATCCCTGGTGTTAATCGTATTCAAGTAAAGTCTCTATTTTCTCCAAGTACTCGCTTTGTTGAAGTTGTTGAAGATGGTTTTGCTGGTGGTCCGGTTATCCCTGCTAACTTTCAAGCAGATGAACAAGGTTTAGCGGTAGTTAAGGCTAATATTGAAAAAGCAGGTATTGTTGGCAGTATAGTCTCTGATGATTATAGTTGTGCGATGGTAAAAGCTTCACTATTAGAATTTAACCCTGATACGGGTGAAAAACTAGACACTTTAAAAATGGCTGAACAACTAGAGCAAGAAGTTAGAGCCGAGTTTGAACATGATAATATTTCAGTACATATCATTGGTTTTGCTAAAATGGTGGGCGATGTTGCTGAAGGCGCTAAAGGTGTTGTAGTATTTTTTGCTATAGCCATTGCAATTACCGCTGTTATGGTGTTTTTCTTTTGTCACTCGGTTAGCTTAACTTTATTACCTATAGTTTGTTCTTTAGTAGCGGTTGTTTGGCAAATGGGGATGTTATCAACGTTGGGCTTTGGGCTTGATCCTATGTCTATTTTGGTACCTTTTTTAGTGTTTGCTATTGGTGTTAGCCATGGCGTACAAATGATTAACTCTGTTGTTAAAAAAGTACACCTAGGACAAAGCTCTCAAGCAGCAGCACAAGCAAGTTTCAGAGCCTTGTTAATTCCTGGCGGCATTGCTTTACTCTCAGATACGGTTGGCTTTTTAACCTTACTGTCAATTGACATAGGTATTATTAGAGAGCTTGCCATTACTGCCTCTTTAGGCGTGGCAATGATCATTTTAACTAACTTAATATTATTACCACTTTTAGTTTCATATTTAACCATTACGCCTAAAGATAGAAAAAATGAAGCGGGCAACATTGGTGAAGAAAGTGCGGTATGGCGTGTAATGGCAAGCTTTGCCACTAAAGGTCCTGCGACAGTGATTTTAATATTGACGGTACTTTTATATGGCTTAGGTTTGTTTAATTCACAGGATTTGAAAATTGGTGAATTACATGCGGGTGCACCTGCATTACATGAGTCATCACGTTATAATCAAGATACTTTCTTAATCACTAATAAGTATGCGATTAGTGTTGATTATATGTCAGTAATTATAGAAACAACCCCTGATGCTTGTACTTATTACGATACGATGAACATTATTGATAGATTTCAATGGCGCATGGAAAATGTAACGGGTGTGCAATCAACAGTAAGTTTAGCGTCTATTTCAAAATTAGTGAATGCGGGTTATAACGAAGGTAACCCCAATTGGCGTGTGATCCCCCGTAACCAACAAACACTAGTGCAATCTATTGCTCGCATACCTTCATCAAGTGGCTTATTAAATAGTGATTGTAGCGCTATGCCAGTGATTTTATTTTTGAAAGATCACAAAGCTGAAACCATCAATCGTGTTATCAAAGAAGTTAAAATTGCCGCACAAGAATTAGGTAGTAAACAAATACAGTTTAAATTAGCTTCAGGGCCTGTTGGTGTAATGGCGGCAACTAATGAAGCGGTTGCCGAAGCGCAATTACCTATGATGATTTATGTGTATGGCGCGGTGATTATTTTATGTTTATTAAGCTTTAGAAGTGTTCGAGCTACTGTGGTTGTAGTATTACCGCTTTACGTGGTATCAACCTTAGCACAATGGTTAATGACTGCCTTAGACATTGGTTTGACCGTCTCAACTCTGCCAGTAATCGCCTTAGGGGTTGGTATTGGTGTTGATTATGGTATTTATATATTATCGACTATGAGCACTAAACTTAAAGAAGGTGCTAATGTACATGATGCTTACCTTGCCGCTCTTAAAGAACGTGGTAGTGCCGTATTAATTACTGGTATCACGTTAGCGATAGGTGTTTCAACTTGGTTCTTCTCTGATTTGAAATTCCAAGTAGATATGGGCGTGCTATTAACCTTTATGTTTTTAGTCAACATGCTAGCCGCTATTATCGTGTTACCAGCTTTATCAGCCTTCTTATGGTCTGATAAAAAACAGTAAATTTATCAGTGTTTATTTGATGTCTATTTAAAACTCGGTCGCTTGCGACCGAGTTTTTTTATAACAGCAGTGATAAGGAGGAAGCAAACTAATCAGCTAATAAAACCAAGATACTGAAATTGATTGACCCCCTACTGAATAAACACCAACAACTGCTGTTTATTCTTGGCTATTTTTCGAAACTAGGTGTTATTTTTGATATATCGATGCATCAAATAGTTGATGAACTATATTTACATCATCACATATCGCAGGTATTGTTAATAAGAGAAGGGGCACTCGGTAATTTGCTTGAAGTAACATGGGTATAATTACTAGCGATAATAAAGCTGATTGGGAGCCATTCTACCATTTATATAACTGCCTCATATTGGATACGGAAATACCGATAAGGTGAAAGACCCTCAACAAAAGCAACTAGCATGTCAAAATGAAACAAGGGTTTCCACTGGAGATCTTGATGGTATTAATTTCATTAACGACGAGTCAAAATTAACTACACTTAAAGCCAAATCAACTCAGGCTATGACTATCCCTCAATTGCTTGGTCGAGTGTTATTAGCAGAAGATAGCCAAATCAATCAAAAGTTGATTACTGTCTATGTTAACAAGACAGGGGCTGAAATTGTTGTAGTCGACAATGGCCGTTTGGCCGTTGAAACAGCACTTTCCGATGAGTTTGATTTGATTTTGATGGATATACAAATGCCCGTCATGGATGGCATGAAAGCGACTGAAATACTCAGGAAAACGGGGTATTCTCGGCCTATTATTGCATTAACAGCAAATGTCATGGAAGGTAATCTGCATAAGTATGATGAAGTTGGCTTTAACGGTTGTTTGTCTAAACCTATTGATCATGCATTGTTTTTCACTACTTTAGCTCGTTATTTGAATGCTGATGACATTAAAACAAGACACGAGCAAGCCAAAGAAATCGAAGTCAGCAGTGACTATGCAAACCTTGTCTCAGACTTTGAAAGCAGTCTACCCAGTGTATTGACGTATTTGAAAAAGGCTGTAAAAGAAGAACGTTGGCAGGATTTCGAAAAAAAAATGCATGTATTAAAAGGTTCTGGCGGTTCTTTTGGCTACCCAGAAATCACTACTTTATCTAGCAAAATTGAAAGCCTGTTAAAAGCCGAAAATTATTATGTTGCTGCTGCAATGTTGACCGAACTCGAAATGCTCTCTCAATCTATCTTTAAGAGTAAAGCCATTTAATATGACGAAACTATCCATAATGGTGAGAGCTGTAGCTAATACAAATAAGGAGAGGATGCTATGATTTTAGAAAAAGTATTGATAGCCGATGATACCCCATTGGTAAGACAAATGCTGGGCAGTTATGTAAAGGCGTTAGGTTATACGGATGTGCTAACAGCAAGTGATGGCAAGGGCGCTGTCACTTTGTACAAGTCAAGAGATATAGATATTACCTTTTTAGATATTGATATGCCTAAATTAAATGGCATCGAAGCACTTAAACAAATTAAAGAGCATAACAAAGATGCTTATGTTGTTATTGTGAGTGGCGAGAGTACATTAGAAAATATCGAATTATCAATAGCGTCAGGCGCGAATGGTTTTATTACTAAACCATTTAATTCACAAAAAATAATTGAAGTTATAAAAAATTATGAAAAACAAAATAAAAAAACACAACATAAACAGAAAACACGCCAAGCTGTATTTAGTGAAAAAGTAGAGCAGAGAGCGGCCAAAAAAACGAAAGTTTCCTAGGATAAGGCAAAAATAATATTTAGCCGCTTGCTTTACTTATTTTTGCGCATTTTGGCAGCAGTGACCTGCGTGGCAGTACTTTATAGCTATGATCTATGCGATAAAAAACGCATAAACCTTCCCGATATTATTTATCAACAAGTGATTTCCCAGATTAAACGTTATTTCAACTCAATTATTTTTACCATTAACAAAAAAATTTAAAATTAAAACCTACCTTCAAACTGCATAGTTACACAAGAAATAGTGAAAATAAGCTGTAGTTATTTAGACTATTTGCATAAATCCAAAAAATTGTAAAAAATCGGCTCTATTTACTACAAAGAGTTTCGTATTTAATGCAAAAAAATCCTCGCAATTGCTTAAATTTATTCATAAAATCTGTACTATACTATAAAAGCTTTTAATTTAAGTTTTACTTTGACTTGTCAATAAAGCTTTTAAAGTAATATTTATAATCATGATATAAAAATAAAATAAACCCAATTATTACAAATTTCTTTTTAATTTTAGTTTTAAAATTTTAATTTAACTCTTAACTTAGAAAAAGAGCAAAAGGAAAAACCATGGCGTTAATAAACGGCTCACCCTCTGTGATACTAAAAAATGTAGCACAACTAATTAAGAAAAAAGTCCCCCAAGATTCAGCAGCATTAGTAGAGCAATTTGCAGATTTACTCTATAGCAATATTTCCTCCCTTGATTTAGCCAACAGAAACGATAGTGACATGTATGGCGCTACGCTAAGTTTGTGGAGTTCATTATATGAGCATACTGATGATGCGCCCGTTATCCATGTTTTTAACCCGTCGGTAAGTAAAAATGGCTGGAAATCAAGCCATACCATTATTGAAGTGATTGTAAAAGATATGCCTTTTTTGGTGGACTCAATCAGAATAGCCTTAAATCGATTAGGTTTATCTCCCCATTTAATGCTGAATTCGCCGTTGAAAATTGTCCGCGATAAGCAACAGAACATTGTTAAATTAGCCTCAGCGGTTGAAAGTAAAATAAAAGCAACATCACAAGAAACTATATTTTTCATAGAAATTGACCGTCAATCTACTCAACAAGAGTTAAATAAAATTAAAGACGAGCTGTTAAGTGTTGTTGAGGATATCACCTTAACCGTAAATGATTGGCAACCAATGCTGAAACAGTTCAGCGTTATTATTGACGAGGTAAAAAAAGCTAAGCTACCCGGTACTAAAAAGGTAAAAGAAGACACTGTTGAATTTTTGTCTTGGCTATCGGCTAATAATTTCACTTTAATGGGCTATCGCTCATACAATGTTAAAGCGGTGCAAGGTGACATCAAGCTTGAAGCGATTATGGACTCTAGCTTAGGGCTAATGAAAAACTCTAATGGTACTAAAACTCGTTTAATTTCCAGTTTAAGTGAATCAGGTCGTGAAATAGCCTTAGGTGATAATCATTTAATTTTAACCAAAACTAATTCACGCTCAAGAGTACATAGGCCTGCACAATTGGACTACATAGGTGTAAAGCGCTTCGACAGTAAAGGTCACGTTGTGGGTGAAGAGCGCTTTATCGGTTTATTTGGCTCAGCGTATTACACTAACAGTGCTTTAAATTTACCGTTAATCAAAACCAAGGTGGCGAACGTTTGTGCTGCCTCAGGGTTTGCGAAGGGCACCCATGCTTTTAAAACCCTAATCAATATTTTAGAGACTTACCCACGAGATGAAATACTGCAATCTAGCGTTGATGAGCTATTGCAAAATGTGATGGGTATTCTACAAATGCAAGAGCGTGATTATTGCGGTCTTTTTGTTCGACGTGATGCTTTTGACCGATTTTATTCATGCATGGTATATGTGCCGCGAGAACGTTACAACACTAGATTGCGCATTGAAACGCAACGTTTATTACAAGAAGCATTTGGCAGTGATGAAGAAGTAGAGTTTACCACCTATTTTTCAGAGTCAGTGCAAGCAAGAACGCATTATATTGTTCGGGTTAACTCAACAAAAGCAGACATAAACGTGAAAGAAATTGAAAAGAATTTAAATGAAGCTGCCCGTAACTGGGATGATAAACTCGTTAGCGCTCTGTCTGCTAATAAAGGGGAAGTTGCCGCTAAAACCTTAAGTCGTAAATACGCTAATTTCCCTCAAGCCTATAAAGATGCGGTGTTACCTGGCTCTGCTATTGTTGATGTTGAAAAATTAGAGCGAGTAAACTTTTCTGATAGTTTAGAAATGCTGTTTTACCAGCCATTAGAAGAAAAACCGGGCAGCCGTTTTGTAAAACTCAAACTTTTCCATAAAGGTGATCCTATTCATCTTTCTGATGTTTTACCTATGTTAGAAAACTTTGGTTTACGTGTTATTGGTGAAAGCCCTTATGCAATTAAAACCTCTGATGGTGAAATGTTCTGGATTTTAGATTTCTCCATGCTGATCACGGGCGATAGTGACTTTAATCTTTCCACCGTACAGACTCTTTTTCAAGATGCCTTTGCTAAAGTCTGGCAAGGTGATTTAGAGGATGATGGTTTTAACCGTTTAATTTTAGGAGCAGGATTAGAAGGGCGTAGTGTTTCTATTTTACGTGCTTATGCTAAATATGAACGCCAAATTGGCGGACGTTTCAGTCAAAGCTATATTGAAGATGCTTTTGCTCGCTACCCAGATATTGCACAGTTATTAATTAACCTCTTTATTCAACGTTTTGATCCAAATAGCAAGTCAAGTGATAGTGCTAAAGAGAAAGCGCATAGCAAACTTTTAGATGCCATTGAAAGCTCGTTAGATAATGTTGCTAATTTAGATGATGATCGCATCATTCGCCGTTTTGTCGAAATGATCAGTGCAACAATTAGAACAAACTATTTTCAAGTAGACAAACTGATGGGCGAGAAATCTTATATCTCGTTTAAAATTACCCCTGAAAAAATTAGTGAGATGCCACAACCCGTGCCTAAATTTGAGATATTCGTTTATTCTCCTCAAGTTGAAGGTGTGCATTTACGTGGCGGAAAAGTTGCCCGGGGTGGTTTACGGTGGTCAGATAGACGTGAAGACTTTAGAACCGAAGTTTTGGGTTTAGTAAAAGCCCAACAAGTTAAAAACTCAGTGATTGTTCCTGTAGGTGCAAAAGGCGGATTTGTTTGTAAACAGCTGCCAACGGGGTCTCGTCAAGAAATATTTGAAGCCGGTAAAGAATGTTATCGCACCTTTATCCGCGCCTTATTAGATATTACCGATAATATTGTTAATGGTGAAGTGGTTCCGCCTGTAGATGTTGTGCGCCTTGATGAAGACGATGCCTATTTAGTTGTTGCTGCCGATAAAGGCACCGCAACTTTCTCCGATATTGCTAATGGTATTTCAGACGAATATAACTTCTGGTTAGGGGATGCTTTTGCCTCGGGTGGCAGTGTTGGTTACGATCACAAAGCCATGGGCATTACCGCAAAAGGGGCTTGGGAGTCTGTTAAACGTCACTTTAGAGAGATGGATGTTGACTGTCAAACCACTGATTTTACCTGTATAGCGATTGGTGATATGGCTGGTGATGTGTTTGGTAACGGTATGTTGTTATCAAAACATATTCGTTTGCAAGCCGCTTTTAACCACCTGCATATCTTTATTGACCCTCAGCCTGATTCAGCGAAAACTTATCCTGAGCGTGAGCGCTTATTTAATTTACCCGGCTGTAGCTGGGAAGATTACAATAAGGAGTTGATTTCAGCAGGCGGCGGCATATTTAGTCGTCACGTTAAATCAATAAAGCTTACGCCACAAATTAAGAAGATGATTGGCACACAAAAACAAAGCATGTCACCTAATGATTTAATTCAAGCCCTGTTAACCATGGAAGTTGATTTACTGTGGAATGGTGGTATTGGTACTTACGTGAAAAGTAGTAAGGAAACACATTTAGAAGTAGGCGACAGAGCCAATGATTCACTACGCATTAATGGCGCCGAGCTAAAAGCTAAAGTTGTTGGTGAAGGTGGTAACTTAGGTTTAACGCAACTTGGCCGTATTGAATTTGCTGCCACTGGCGGTCGTATTAACACTGATGCTATTGATAATGCCGGTGGTGTTGATTGTTCAGATAATGAAGTCAATATCAAAATTTTGCTAAATGGTTTAGTGCAAAATGGCGATTTAACCGTTAAACAGCGTAATAAACTGCTTTATGATATGACGGATGAAGTGGGTGATATTGTTATTGAAGATTGTTATCGTCAAACTCACTCTTTATCTATTACCGACATACGCGGTGTTAATCAGTTAAAAGAGCAAGTACGTTTTATTCATGAATTAGAGCGCACTGGTAAGCTTGATAGAGGATTAGAGTTTATTCCTGATGATGAAGAAATTGCCGACCGGTTATCAAAAGGAAATGGCTTAACAAGACCAGAGCTTGCGGTATTACTTGCCTATAGCAAAATGGTATTGAAAGAAGATCTTGTTCATCCTGAAATTACTGATAACCCCTATCATGATAGATTGTTAATTGGCTCGTTCCCTAAGCAGCTTCGAGATAAATACCAAGAGCAAATGCAGCAACATCCACTTCGTGCTGAAATTATTGCCACTAAATTAGCCAATAAAATTGGTAATGATATGGGCTTTAACTTTGTTAACCGTATGCAGGAAGAAACCGGTGCTACCGTTGCTGAAATAGCCAATAGCTATACTATGGCTTGTGCTGTATTTGAATTGGAAGACTTTTGGCAAAAAATTGAAGTGTTGAATAATAAAATATCAACGGCTATTCAAACTGAAATGTTATTCCAGTATCGCCGTACGGTCAGAAGAGCAACTCGCTGGTTTTTACGTCATCGTAATAACTCTCTGACTATTGAGCAATCAATCGCTTTATATCAGCCGACCTTTACTGTTATGGCTAAAAAACTTAATAGCTTAATTATTGAAAGTGAAGCAAGTCAATTACAACGGGTAGAAAATGATCTGAGCTCTGCGGGTGTACCAAAAGTAGTCGCATTGAGAATTTCACAACTAAGCACCATATTCTCAGCACTTGATATTGCTGAAATTGTTGAAGAAGATGGTCGTGATGTTGAATTAGTGGCCAGTTTGTACTTCAAGCTTGGCGTGCGTTTAGAGCTGCATTGGTTCTTAGATCAAATTACTCGCCAAGCGGTAGGTAACCATTGGCAAGCACTAGCTCGGGCATCGTTTAGAGAAGAGCTAGATTGGCAACAACGTTCATTAACATCCGTGGTACTACGCTGTGATTGTTCAGCTAAAGCAAAAGATCTTGATGAAATGCTCGATACTTGGGTTGAAACTAATGCGCAACCATTAGAGCGTTGGAAGCATATTCTAGCTGACTTTAAAGTGGGTCAAACCCATGAATTTGCTAAGTTCTCAGTAGCCCTAAGAGAGCTTATGTTGCTTAGCTTAAACTGCCAAAGGCTGACCAAAGAAAATTAATCTTTAGCGTTAAAAGCAATGTATAAAAAGTGCATTAACTGATAAAATCCTCGCGTAACTTATTCATATTTAAGTTAAGCGGGGATTTTTTATTTCCTGCTTCCAAGTTTTATTAATTAGAGGTGTTATGTTTTATTCTGCCATTCGCAAAGTTATGTTTCAATTCGACGCTGAAACCATTCATGATCTATCAATTCAAGGGCTTAAATGTACGGGTTCAACACCGTTAAATGCTTTTTATAAGCAACGCGTTACCGAAAAGCCAGTTAATGTTATGGGCATAGATTTCCCAAATCCATTGGGCTTGGCGGCAGGGTTAGATAAAAATGGTGAATGTATTAATGCTTTTGCAGCAATGGGCTTTGGTTTTATTGAAGTTGGCACCGTAACACCACGCCCACAACCAGGTAATGAAAAACCGCGGATATTTAGACTACCTGAAGCAAATGCTATCATTAACCGCATGGGCTTTAATAACAAAGGCGTTGACTATTTAGTAGCACAAGTACGTGCCGCCAAATTTAAAGGGGTTTTAGGAATAAATATTGGTAAAAATAAAGATACCCCTGAAGAAAATGCCAAAGATGATTACCTTCACTGTATGCGTAAGGTGTATGATTTTGCTACTTACATCACAGTGAACATTTCTTCGCCAAATACCCCAGGTTTACGTTCTTTACAATATGGCGATGCCTTAAATGAATTGCTATCAGCATTAAAAATAGAGCAAACACAGTTAGCTGAGCAATATGGTAAATATGTTCCTATTGCCGTTAAAATTGCCCCAGATTTAAATGAAGAAGAAGTGAATTCTATCGCCGCTTCACTGATTGATAATAATATTGATGGTGTTATTGCCACCAATACCACCTTGTCTCGTGAAGGTGTTGAAGGGCTTGAATATGGAAGCGAACAGGGCGGCTTAAGTGGCGCACCGGTAAAAGATAAAAGCACAACCGTGATTAAATTACTTAGTAAGGCATTGAATAATAAATTGCCGATAATTGGTGTCGGTGGTATTGCTTCAAGCAGTGATGCTAATGAAAAGTTAGCTGCTGGCGCAAGCTTAGTGCAAGTTTATACGGGTTTTATTTATCAAGGACCTCCTCTCGTTAAAGAAATAGTTCACGGGCTATAAAAGTTGAATTATGTTTTGTTATTTCCGAACTGCTTGCTCTTGAAAATCTAATTTTTTGTAGGAAAGAATTTATAGCGTTCGGATTAATTAAATGGTCAATTTATATTTATTTTAAGCAGTGATAATAAATGCTGAAGTTCAAGATACATGATTGGTATTATTCTTGCTCTACATAAGTGAGCAAATGATCAAACTTTAAAAAACAACCTTTCATGAGTCGTATCAATGAGTAGTAGTTCCCATGAGTGCTAATCCACTTAACATTTTAGTGATTGATGATCGCAGTGATATTCGCCTTAGTTTAGCGTTATTACTAGAAGATCATGGTTATTCGGTATTAGAAGCGGATAACCCGCAAATAGCACAAGTAATGTTGAAAAAGCATGACATTGCTTTAGCTTTATTAGATATGAACTTTACTTTAGATACTACTTCAGGTGAAGAAGGTTTGGCTTTTTTAGCTTGGCTGCAATCTACTCAAATTAGTTTACCTATTATCGCCATGACCGCATGGTCTAATGTTGATTTAGTCGTTAAAGCCATGAAACTAGGTGTTAGTGACTTTATTGAAAAACCATGGAAGAACCGGCAATTACTTCATATTCTTGAGCAGCAATTAGCACTTACTGATTTGCAGCGACAAAATGCTAAATTAAAGCAGCAGTTAACAAATAAACCAGAGCAATCGGCAAGTTATCAATGGCGATCGCCTTGTATGCTTAACTTGTTGCTGCAAATAAAAAAAGTTGCCCATACTGGCGTTAGTATTTTATTAACGGGTGAAAATGGCACTGGTAAAAGTGAGTTAGCAGGTTTCATTCATCAACATTCAACACGTAAAGATGAAAGCCTGATCAGCGTTAATATGGGTGCCATCGCAGAAAACTTATTTGAAAGCGAAATGTTTGGTCATAAAAAGGGCGCATTTACCGACGCTAAAAACTCACGTATTGGTCGTTTTGAATTAGCCGAAAATGGCAGTTTATTTCTTGATGAAATTGCTAATATTCCGTTATCTCAACAAAGTAAATTATTAAGAGTGCTAGAAAGTGGTGAGTTTGAAGTGCTTGGCTCGAGTAAAACCATACAAAGCAATATTCGTTTGATCAGTGCCACCAATGGTAAAATTGCGCAATTAATTCGTAATGAACAATTTCGAGAAGATCTTTATTACCGACTAAATACCTTGGAATTTCACTTACCTTGTTTGGCTGAACGTCATGATGATATTGTGCCTTTGGCACAGTTTTTCATCGATAAGTTTAGTGATAAATATAAAGTTAATACTTGTCAATTAATGCCTGAGGCACAACAAGCCTTATTGTCTTATCATTGGCCCGGTAATATTCGTGAGCTTAGTCATTTAATTGAACGTGCGGTATTGTTATGCCAACAAGGAAAAATAACCCTACATGATTTACCGCTGCGCAGCGAAAACCCAAAAGGAAAATATCAAGGCGTTTTTCCTTTTATGACACTAGAAAAAGCAGAAGTGAATTTAATTAAACAAGCGTTAGAACAAACGCATAATAATATCCCTCAAGCAGCGATTTTATTAGGTTTAACTAAATCATCTATGTATCGCCGTTTAGAAAAACACGGCATAACGTAAGTGTGTATACTTTAATTTATGGCAAAAAAGCACAGCATCAAAGCTAACTCGTTAGAGTCTTACTTGAACCAACACTTAGCTTTGTTGGGGTTACCGCTATTGCTGTTGGTTTTTATCATTACTTGGCAATTAGCTTGGCCGTGGTGGGCTATTACGGGCAGTGAGTTTTGCATTTTTATTTACACTTACCGTTTAATTAGCGCGGTAAAAACTAAAACATTACAAAGTTATCAAAGAGCAAGTTTACAATTAGATGCCATTGCCCAAGAAGATTATAAACTTTATGCCAAGCCAAGTTTTTCTACTGGCCAAGTGGCTGACTTTCATCAGCAATTAAATGAGCTTAGTCAGCATTTGCAGTTACAAAAGTCTCGTTATGATCAACATGTATTTCTTGTTTATCAACTTATTGGCCAACTTGAAGCGCCAATTTTAGTTTTTAATGCCAAACAACAACTGACCTTTGCTAATGATGCTTTTTATCAATTAAAAAATCAGCCATGGCAATTATTTCGTCATGTTTCACCGCAATTTTTAGGATTAACTAAACACCAAGGTAAACAAGGGGAGCAATGGCATTTTTCTACGGCTGATAACTCACCAACCAATGAACCAGAGCGTTGGCAAATAAACCAAAGTGAGTTTATTGATTCGGGTGAGCGGCATTTATTGTTAGTATTTGTTGATATTCAATCGGCATTACGCGCTAGTCAGCTCAATGCTTGGCAGCAAATTATTCGGGTACTAGGTCATGAAATCCGTAACTCTCTAACACCCGTATCATCAATGGCTGAAAGCCTAGCTGATAAAACAAGTAATGAGCGCGATAAAAAGGCTTTAACGGTGATCACTGAGCGTTGCATGCATTTGCAAAGTTTTGTCGAGCGTTATGCTTCCTTATCTAAACAACTGACCTTGAATTACCAACAGATTGCGACTGCTGATTTTTTCTCTCCTATTATTGCCTTATATAACTCCGATGAGAGCAATTCATTGATTGTCGAGCTGCATAGTCAAGTAGATTTCATTTTTGGTGATAGCAGTTTTTTAGCACAGGTATTTATAAACCTATTAAAAAATGCCAAAGAAGCCAATGCCACACAGGTAAGGATACAACTAAGTGAGCCGCAACAAAGTAACCCCAGTAAGGTATTGATTGAATTGACCGATAATGGCCATGGTTTTAGCAACTTAACTAATCTTTTTGTGCCCTTATACAGCACTAAAGAAACTGGGCAAGGCATTGGGTTAAGCTTTTGTCGTAATATTATTGAGCAACACCAAGGTGAAATAAGCTTAATAAATAATGTCTCATTAAATGAACCTCAGCAAGGTGTTACCGTAACAATTCACTTGCCTTGTTAATGGGCTGATAAGTTAAGCATAGAGTTCGATATTGAAACTTTTTATCTCAATAACGGACTCGCTTTTGTTATTGAGGTGATTGGCAACCTCCATAAAGCGTCAATACCATCAATTGCATGGTGATTAAGGCACTTGCTGTTGTTTTTATTTTCTAAATTAAGCAATACAAAATATGGCTTGATTCTTGATTAAGCTATCAGCAAGTAAAGCTACAAGTTAATAGTGGTCGCTTTATTTTAGTGAGCTAGTAAATTAATGGATTGTTTTAATATAACCAATAAATAAAAATAGAGAGCGAAGTGGATGAATTATTTAAATAAGAGTGTGTTAAAGAAAAGTGCTTTGGCTGTTAGCTTGAGTCTAAGTGTTTTGGTTACTGGCATTGCTATGGCTGAGCCCGCGGGATCACAAGATCATGCCGAATACGCAACAGAGTTACGTCAATCGGTATTTAAATTACTCGGCAGCAATATGGGGCCGTTGGGTGCTATGGCTAAGGGTAAAATCCCTGTTGATGCCAAGCGTGTTGAAAAAAATGCCATACGTATTAATCAATTATCATTGATGATTGGAGATTATAGCCGTACAGATACTTCTAAGTTTGAGGTGAAAACTGAAGCTTTAGCTAAAATTTGGCAAGAATCAGAACAGTTCATTAAAAAGATTGATAAATTAACTTTAGCATCGACTAAGTTAATTGCTGCGGCAAAAAGCAGTGATGAAGGCGCTATTAAAAAGGCTATTGGCGGTGTTGGTAAAACGTGTGGCGGTTGTCATGATCAGTTTAAAGCTGAGTAATTACTAAGTACTAGCAAGACTAATTACAATGGCTATGTTCCCGCTAATTGTTGTTAAAAACTCAAGCGTTTGTTTTATATTAAGTTTTGCAGATGTGATAAAAGCAAGCTTCACAAGCATGGATGCTTGTGTAGAGCCCCATGGAAG
>MAAC01006698.1_pt1 | contig 17292 bp, 15 predicted proteins | sample 1115981 | NCBI WGS metagenome assembly MAAC01 (sample SAMN04961126, study PRJNA320927) | seawater metagenome | isolation source: sample BD02T64 sea water enriched with oil for 64 days | place: USA:Gulf of Mexico | collected 2013-07-27 | reverse complement strand
AATGCCATGGTTTCTGCAAAAATCAGATAAGCATAAGGAAATTTCAGATTGAAAATTATTTTAAAACTAATCAAAAAGACAAAAACTTTGATTCTTACCACAATCGCATTAAAGAAGGCCCGTATCAAAGGTTATAAGGTGTACGTCAATGGTTATAGTACATTTACAAGCAAAACCACACTTGGACAAAATGTCCATTTTAATGGCATGGAGATTTCTGGAAAGGCAAATGTTTATATCGGTGATAATTTTCATTCAGGTTCAGAGTGCATGATAATATCAAGTATTCACAACTACGATAACGGTAATAAAATCCCATATGATGAGACGACTATAGATAAGGATGTAACAATTGAAGCAAATGTTTGGCTAGGTAAAAGGGTCATTATTTTGGCTGGTGTAACTATTGGTGAAGGGGCGATTGTACAAGCTGGAAGCTGTGTTATAAAGGATATACCACCTTTTGCTATTGTGGGAGGTCATCCCGCAACAGTTTTTAAAGAAAGAAACATCGAGCATTATAATAAGCTAAAAAATGAAAATAAGTTCCATTGATGAAATGTTTAATAAATAAAGTTTGTGAGCAGCTTTTTGTAGGTTATATAATTCAAAAATGGTGGCAAATACAGTAAGGTATAAAGCTAATACTATAGACCAAACCCAATGTTCCGAATTGATTTTAAAATAATCAAAATTAAATATCTGTCCTACTAAATAGAGTAAGGATAAAACACTAATAATATCGAAGAAACGAAGTAATATTTTACGTTCTGAAATATCAAAATGTATGCTTGATTTTTGAGACATTATTGGTTTTAGTTGGTACCTTCAAAAATAGGGTTTTATTCATTTAAAATCCTATACCATTGTTGCTTTACTTTTTCCCAATCAGACACTTCAACTTTAATACGTATATCTTTAGATAATTATGTGAAATTTATTAAACTTCCAATTAATTATCTGATATAAAATTATTCTTAAACCAGTTAATTTGTTCCTCTATTCCTTTTTTTAACGAAGTAGTTGGATTATAATTTAATACCTCACGAGCCTTAGTAATATTTGCTTTTGTTCTTGATTGGTCCCCTAGACGAGCTGGGTTTAATTTCATTTTAATTTTTACACCTAAAATTTCTTCTACAGTTTTAATTCCTTTTGCCGTAGTATTTTCCACTTCGGTACCCAAATTAATTATTTCACCGTTACATTTATCTTCTTTTCCAAGTACACTTACAATTCCATCAACAATATCTTGTACATAGGTAAAACTTCGCAAGTGCTTTTCACTTCCTTCATATAAAGGAAAAACTTTATTATTCAAGCCACAATCTATTAATCTTGTATATAGTTTATCTGGGCGTTCTCTTGGCCCATAAACAGAAAATAATCTAAGTGATGTCCCTTTTATTATTTTTCTTCTCGTATAAGAAAGCACCAATTGTTCGGCAGCCAATTTTGTAATGCCATACCAAGATGCAGGTAATGGTGCTTGGTCGTCAGTTAATGTTGCTTCTAATCCATAAATAGAGGATGTTGCAATATTTATAAAATAAGGCTTGTTTTTTAAACTTAAGGACCAATTAAGCAAATTCTGTGTGGCAATAACGTTATTAGATAAATAATCTTCAAAAGAAGAAGTATCGGAAATACCTGGATGTGCAGAAAAATGAATTATATAATCAATATCTTTCGGTATCTTTTCTATTAAATTATCAGTTCGAAGATCTAATTTTATAATTTCAATCCCTTTATTTAATACTGTTTCAGTATTTAATTTTTTAAGAGAAATATCATAATAAGGTGAAAAATTATCGATCCCTATTACTTCATGCCCTATTTCTTTAAATCTCTCTGCTGTATGAGAACCAATAAATCCAGCAGCTCCAGTTACTAATATTTTCATCAATAAATTTTATAACACCGCTAAATTACAATCTTTATTAAATATTATAAGATATGTAAATAACTATTTTAAAACATTATTCCATAAGCCTTTCACCACTTCCCAATCAAATTTTTCAACAGCATTTCTTGCATTTTTTGAAATCTCAATTGCTTTTAAAGGATTATTAAAAAGACTTACTATTTCCTCAACAAAAGCTGGAGTATCATTTGGGGGTACTAATATGCCTGTTTTACCATTTTCGATGAGATAAGGAATCCCACCTACATTTGTAGAGATTACAGGTAAGCCTAAAGCCATTGATTCTATTACGCTCACTGGAGTATTATCAATATTCGTCGTGTTAATAAAGATATCGAACCCTTTGGATTGAGAAATCCATTCTTTTTTACTTAATAGCCCTGTAAAGGTTATTGGTAGATTTTTCTGAGCTACAATTTCTTTACATTTTTTTAAAGACCCATCTTTTTCAGGGCCTATCATACATAATTCAACAGCTATATTTTTATCCAGCAACTTTTCAACGATTTCTATAGCAAGCATTGGATTGTAAATTTCAGAAAAAGATCGAACCCATAATAATTTGGCTTTAATTTCTGTTCGTTGTAAAAAGGGATAGTTATTAATTTCTATGGTATTGGGAATATAAGTTAGATTGGTATATCCTTCCTTTTTAAAAGCCTCCATCAAATAGTTAGAGGGGGAGACATTTGTTTTCGCATTATTAAATAATTTATTAGATAGTTTGGGACTATTTTTTAATCGAAACGGTAAATTACCGCCATGTAATATGGGGATATATGGAATTTTAAAAACTCTACATAATTTAGCAACTATAACAGCATAATAAAAATTTTGAGTACTATAGGTATCTATTAAAACAAGGTCTATTTTTTTTCTGTTTCTATATACAGTAAAAACCATATCTAATAAACGGAAAAATTTATTTTGAACACTTGAAACTGTGGTAACATCAAAACCTTCATCATTTAATAATGCAGATAGAGTTTCTATTGTAGTTAATGTACTTTTATTTTGAGATAGTTTATTACCTATGTGTAGAATCTTTTTTTTCACGTGTTATTGTTATTAAGCTTAATCCATAAATAAATGCTGGTGCGGCAATACGCATGGAAGAGTGGCTAATAGTAAGCAGCCAAAATAGCAAAAGTGGATAAAAGTAAATATTTTTTAGACCTAAAGGGTTATTAAAAATAGGCACAATAATAAGAATCATTAAAGCAAATACACCAAAGAGTCCATGTTCAGAAAGCATTCTGGTCACTTCATTATGAGTAGGTAGACTAATCCCTATTTCTCTAATAAAATAACTCTTTACCTGTCCAACACCTATACCAAGAAAAGGGTTCGTTTTAAAAGCCTCTATTTCTGTTGAGATTAATTTTACTCTTCCTGTGGAAATATCTCCCTTTTCTCTCCCTAATGCATCTTTATTAGTATATCTATTTTCAATTAATCCGCTTGTTTGAGCCAAACTCATCATCCATATAAGGCCAACAACTCCAACAACTCCAACTAATTTTAAAATAGTACTCCCTTTCGATTTCAAACTAGTATAAGAAAAATAAATAATTAAAAAAGCAACAATCATAATTACTGCAGTTAAAATTCCACCTCTAGCAAATGTTAAAACCCCTCTAAAAGTCATTAAAACCAAAAAGCCCATCATCAAATAATGTACTCCTTTTTTAGTATAAGGTATTAACAATCTAGAAAACAAAATAAAAATCCCCAAGCCTAAGGCAGTGGCTACTTGATTAGGGCCATAACCTCCTGAAGCTGCAGAACTGGATGCAGTATTAGTAATTGTATCTCTTAAATCTGGTCTGTACAAAATGACATATACTGTCATTGCAATTATTGGGTATACCACAAAATTTAAAACACTTAAAAGATCCTTATAAGTAAGCGTTTTTCCATAAGTATAAATCGAAACAAAAGCTAAACATAAAGGACCACTTAAATTAAATAAGACTGCTTTTCTAAAGTTAACATCATAACTTATATTTTCATAAGAAACCAATATCGCGGGTATTAATAACAGTAAAAACAAAACATAAGGGTATGCCTTGTTTTTAAACCCATCATAAAATAATCCTATAACAATAAAAAATATGACTAGATACTTTCCGGTTTCATATAAAAAATAGGCTTTGGTCATTCTAAAAAAAACCTCCGCACCAGCCACATAAGCAGCAGCAATTAAGACCTCTTTAATTCTATTATTTGGCTTACTATTTACAATTCGTAATAAAAAATAAGGAATAATAGCCACTAAATAAAGCATCATAATGGGTCTAAATAAATAGGCGACAATTCCCAAGCCGATATGGAATAGTATGGCAATAAAAACTTGATCTTTATTTTTTAATCTACTTTTCAATGTGTATTTATAATGTCTTTTTTAATGCGATTATTATAATTATCAAAAGTAAACTTTATGGAAACATTAGCAGCTAATTTTGCTTTTTCTTGAAGTGTACTTTCATTTTCATTAAAAATTAAAGTAAGTATTCCTTTAAGTTTTTTAGAAGTAGTGGGAGAAACAATATATCCATTTGTTTCATTAATATATTGACCAATACTGGAAACATTAGAAACAATTGGGATACAACCAAAGTTCATTGCCTCTGCAATTACCTTTGGAAAACCTTCAGATGCGGTAGAAGGCAATAAAAAAAAGTGAGATTGTTTATATAAGTCAAAAACCTTATCCCTCGTTAAAAACCCAAGAAAATTCATTTGCACACCACTTTTTGCTCCTAGGCTTTTAAAATACTCTAAATCATCTCCATCTCCCACAAAATTGACATAAGCTATTCTATTTTTATATTCATCATTTAATACTGAAAAAGCTTGGATAATGCGCTCCACCCCTTTTGCCTTTTCCAGCCTTCCTACAAAACAAAATGACCAAGGGGCATTATATTTTTTATTTGAAACCATTTGGACTCCATTTTTATAATCGTCTAGTGTCAAACAAGGATTTTCAAAAGTAAAGCAATGTTCGGGTTGATTTTCCCACTTTCCATTTATAGTAACTATTCTCTTTTGTTTTGTTAGCATCCAACGTTGTAATCGATAGCCCAATGGTGGGTTTTCTTGATTCCAATTTCCCGCATATTTATACCATCCCTTTGTTTTTACAAACCAAGTTAAATAGGGTATTAAAAAAACTCCAATTCCCGTTGGGGTCCTAAGCTGAAAAACATCAGACTCCTTAATCGCTTTGGAAACTATGGAAATTACTTTTGGAGTATTTGTAATTAATTTCAGTTTACTAAAAACCGATTTTCCGCCAAGTGGCTGTAATGCAATAAATTTAATCCTAGAAGAAGCATAGGCTAATGAACTTGGAGGTGGTGTTCCGGGATGCAACATAGCAACATGTGTAATTTCATCAAAAACAGAGAGTAAATGATTCAATTCATTAATTGTCGGGCCCCATCCTACTATAGTTTCATCAGCTTGTTTATAATGTTCTGTATGTGATATAATAACTAATTTCATGTATCTATTACTTCTAAATATTGACTTATAATTTTATCCCATCTAAAATTTTCAGACCACCTATTTGCGTTTTCTGAAAACTCAGTAATAGAATTATTAATTTTTACAACTGCTTGAAGCACTTCTGTAGGATCTTGGGCATTTACCAACAATCCTGAATTACCATGATCAATAGCGTCTTCAATTCCACACCCTATAGATCCAATTGCTGGAATCCCTAAAGCATTGGCTTCCAAAATCGCAATTCCAAAGCCTTCTACATCTCCTTCTGATGTTGCTTCACTTAGCATAACAAAAATGGAGGAGGAAAATAATAACTCCCATTTTTCCTCTTCTGAAACTTTTCCATGAAATATAACAAGATCCAAAACCCCTAATTCCTTGGCAAGATTTTCTATGTTTTCTTTTTCTGTGGGTATCCCCACAATATGGTATAGAAGACCTGGATAACTTTCTTTTAATAAAGGAAGTGCCCTAACAACATTATGTTGGCCTTTTCGCCTTGTAACATTACCTACAGTTATTAAATTTAAGTTTTTTGGCTTTTGTTCTAAAAAATAAACAGATTTCTTTTCAGACATCGTAAAACCATTAGGGACTACATATACATTCTTTAGGTCTAATTCTTTAATTAACGATTTAGTAAAATTAGATACCGTAATAATTTTATCAAACCCTTTTAAACAACTGTCAGTGAATTTTCTAAAAATTTTATTAGGTAATAAAACCTCAGACCCATGAATAATGGCTATAAATTTTTTATTGTAAAATAATTTAAGAAAAAAAACTAGCCACAAAGAAAATTTACCAGAAGCAATTACGGTATCAACACTTTTTATAAGCTTCAAAGCTTTAAGAAAACGATCAAAATATGACAGAAAGATAAATTTTTTACGCTTGATACGTAGTACATTAAAAGGCAATAGAGTATCAAATTCCTTTTCTGGTTTTCCATCAAAAGATCGTCTATCCGCAATAACAGTAATTTGTTTCCCTTCTTTATAAAGTGCTAAAGCTAAATAATGCGCATGGTTCCCTATTCCTCCAGGTTGGGGAGGAAATTCAGTACTAAGAAAAAGAATTTTATTCGAGTTCACTTATTATGGGACCTTGTTTTAATTTTATGGAGGCTTGTCGCCATGAAATACTTACTTGGGCAATTATTAAGGGTAATAAAAATATGGAAATGACCATACCCAAAAGTAACATTTTTTTGTTCCTCTTAAACTTATAAGGCATTATTGAGGGTGGAATCATTTTTAACAAAGCAAGTTTAGCGCGTTCTGTTCCATAATACATTCTAAACAAATATAACACACTAGGTATTGGTCTAGGTGCAAACCATTTTTTTGTTCTAAATGCATCCCAAGATCCCATTTGCCGTAATCCTCCTGTACTTACTTTTAAATGCAATCGTTCAGCATAAGGATTCGATATATTTAAAAAAACATGTAGGTGAGAGCGTAAACCAAACTCCCCATCGCCCATACGTTGTTTTTCAAATTGGCGATCAAATAAACTAATGGTTTTAAAAACTTCTTTTTTTATTAAAACATTACCGGTATCTAATTGATCGGAAACTCTAAAAAAGGAATAATTCTCTGGAACAGAAGCTCCTACTTTAGATATTGATACTCCCGATGATATGTCCGCGTTAAAAAAATCAATACATTTTATATGATTACTTATCCAATCGCTCCCTACCCTACTATCATCGTCAAATAATAATAATAAATCGCCCTTTGATTTTCTAATGGCAGCATTACGTGCCAACCATAAGGCTTTTTCTTTTTGATGAATAAGCTCTATATTCAATTTAAAATCTTGATAGAATTCTTTTTGAAAAGGCTCCGATTGATCTACTACAATTACTTCAAAGTTTTTATAGTCTTGCTTTTCGAGATCTAAAAGCACATCCTTTAGATAGACATAACGATTTAAAGTAGGTATCACCACCGTAACCAATGGTTTCTCCTTAACTAATGAAGACTCAAAATTATCCCATTTTGTATGTGATATGGGTGTTTTAAGATAATTACTTCGCTTAGTTTTTCTAGTACGATACCAGGCAGGAATCTCTTTAAAAGGATTTTTAAAACTCAGGATTCGTAAAACTAAAATATAACTAGCCCAAATAGGACTAAAATATTTTCTTATAAAATGGTATTCATCTGTTAAAGGTAATTTTTCAAAACTAGTATACGTTTTGGCATTACCCACATATCCTTTTTGTATGACTTGCCATGACATGTCGTATTCCTGAGCTAATTTGTTTTTAAAATTTACATCTTTTTCTAATTGTTCTAATATTTCTTCGGGTAGATCATTAACAATGGGAAATATAGAATTACCTGCTTTATTATACAAAGCAAAATAATGAGTGGGCTGGAGATATTTTAAGAATTTAAAAAGCATAATTAACACTAATTAGTTTTAAATACAATATCAAAATTCAATATAGATATTTTAATTTCCATAAAATTCTACAAATTCTTGTTGTTGTTGTTCTATAGCAAAACTTTTCTTAATACGCTCCTGTGCATTTTTTGAAATTTGTTGTTTTTCCTCTAAAGGTAAATGTATCACATCCATAATAGTTTTGGCCAATAGTTTTGGGTTTCTTTTTGGTACAATCCATCCAGTTTCTGAATGTAAAATATTTTCTTGTAAACCTCCTGCATTAGATACAATACATAATAATCCTAAAGCTTGAGCTTCTAACACAGTATTACAAAACCCTTCAGATAAACTATACTGCAAATAAACATCTGAACGCTTTAATAATTCAACAATTTCTGTTGCATCCTTTCTTCCTAATAATCTAACATAATTCGATAATTTTAATTGGTAAATAGCAAAAGCAATATTTTCGTATTCAACTCCATCCCCAACAATTGTATAAGTAAAATCTATTCCTTCCTCTTTAATTTTAGCTAATGCCTCTAATGTGTAATTAATTCCTTTTATCCAATGCAATCTAGCTATGGTTAAAAACTGAATAGAATTTCTTTCAAAATCTTGATTCTTAACAATAGGGTTAAATTTTTGAATATCGATGGCGGGGGTTATTTTATCATAGAGAGTTTCTTTTTGCATCCCCAATTTATATGCAATCTGAATTAAATAATCTGATATGGTATGAACCTTGTCAATATTTTTCCATAATAAATGATAACAATTAGTATGCTTTACCGGATAAATTACGATATCAAAGCCCCTAAAACTTACTGCCATTTTAGCTTCAATTGCTTTAGCCACATGTTCACTTTGCAATGCCATTGTTGCAAATCCAAAATGCAACCAATCTATATCTGCTCTTAAAATATGAGAATTGTTAAAAATATTTTTTAGAATTTGTTGGTTAGAACGAAGAGCCTCTTTTTCTAATTTTATAAATTTAAGTACTCTCTTAGAATACCCTAATAATTTTAATACCATTAAAATATTGATTCCTAATTGAAAAAGTAAATTCTTTTTAAAAACTTTTGGCGCTATAAGAACTGGACATAAAGAAAACTCTTTATCCTCTTTTTGTACAAAAAGCATTACACTATGACCTCCTTCTTGCAAACCCTTAATTTTAGAAATAAAAAAGGTTTCAGAATATGCTGGTGGTTTGGATAAGACTAGTCCTATTTTTAACATTTTCCTTTCTTTAATACTTATTTATTAGGTTATGATATAAAATATCATGCTCATTAATAAACTTGCTAATTGACAATTCCTTTTCAACATAAGCCCGCATTTCATTTGCAATTGTTTCTCTTTCTTCAATGGTTTTTTTCTTACACCATATAATTTTACTTGCTAACTCATTAATGTCACTAGGGTGAAATAAGCATTCAGGAAACGCTTTTAAAACTTCCCTAATTCCCGTGATATCTGAACCTAAGACCATTCGAGCTGACGCCATTGCTTCCATGGGTGCAATTGGCAAACCTTCTTTTCTACCTTCATCTAATGTTGGTATCACAAAAACATCTGCCAAAGCAAGATATGGCCTTACATCTAAATGCTTGCCCAGGAATAGAATGTTTTTATAAGCCTTATATTCCTTCTTAAGTGTAAGCCCATAATCGTTATTGTCATCTCCAACTATTAATACTTTTATGGAATCATCATTCAATTTCTTTACTGACTCTAAAAGAATTTCAATACCTTTTACTGCTACCAAATTAGCCACAGATAAAATTACAAAGCCCTCTTTTTTAAAAGTAATTCCTTCAGGTGAAATATAACTTTTGGGCAAAGGGTTAAAATGATTGACATCTACACATAATGGGATTTGAATGATTTTATCTGGCATGTCTGAAAAGAATTGCGGGAGTATATCTTCATTAACCGCTATAATTTTAGTGCTCAATTTTGATCGCCAAACCCATGATTTATTTCCCCAACTCATAGCTTTTTTAGTGTATACAAAAGGGATTCCTGCTAATTTTGCTGCCAAGGATTCTGAAAAATCTGAACTCCAATGCCAAGAATGGATGATATCAAATTGATGCCTTTTAAAATATTTATAAATTTTTAAAATTCTCAAGGGCAAAGTCAAAAAAGGCCTGTAGGTTGCTGTAAATGGGAATAAATGAATTTTTACATTTAGTTTCTCCATCTCTTTAAATAATTCCCCTCTATTATGTAAACAACATACTTCGGGTTCAAATAATTCTCTATTCAAGCCCTTTACCATGTCATATACAGACTTTCCACTTCCTGAAGTATCAAAATTTGGAATGGTAAATAAAATTTTTATTTTCTTAGTCATTCTTTTGATTAAATTTAGATAATACTAATAACATATTTATGGCATGTGCATATTGCACTTTATTACTATTAAAAAACAATTTATAATATTCTTTTATTAAATCCTTTGGAATAAGGTTTTCAAGTTGAGTGTTAAAAAGTTGGTTCCTTAATTCACCTTCATTTTCTTTTCCTGCAAATTGCAATTCCCAGTTACGCTGTATATATTTTTTACCCATCAAGGCATCGGTTTCTCTTTTTAATTTATTGATAATCTTATAGGGTAAATTATAAGGCTTTTTATTCAAATTATAATTAGTAAGGTTAAAAGGGCGTTGATCTTGCCAGGTAATTTTTGCCAATTCAGGGGACCTAGTTTTAATATATTCAATTTGCAATTGCCTATTTACAAGATACTTTTCTGGAACTGTACAAATAAAGGAACACATTCTATCATCATAATAAGGTAAGGTAATTGGCTTTTTAGTACTAAATACAGATAGATTAACAGATGTCCATCGTGGTGCCCAATACAAACTCTTAAAAGCTCTTAGCTTAGCATTGGTGTTTTCAATTTCAATTTTCCTTAATAAAGACAAAATCCGTGCTCTAAAATAATCTTCAAAATTATCTGAAAGCTCCCATGACTTCCATAATGTGGAAGCGAAATCTAAGCCTCCTTTTTTTATAAGTTTTTTGACTAATAAATTCACCTGAGCCTCTTCAGTTAATTCTGGAAGATTCATAGAATCAAAAAGCACATCACCCCAATGCCCTAAAGAAAACACATCGCCCATAGCAGCATATTCATCATATATTGCCATTTGCCTAGGAGCTGTAAAATTGGAATAACAGTTATTTAATTTCGTTAAAACATCTATCTCTTTCCATAAATAACCCTTGGGGATAGTATATTCTTTAAATTCAAAATCACACTTTTTTGCAATTTTTTTAGCTATTATAGTCTCTTGATAGCCATTTTCAAATTGATAGCTATAAGCAAAAACATCTGCATTTATATTTTTAAGTGCTACTGCTTGAGTTCTACTATCCAATCCTCCAGATAAAGGTAAAATTACTTTTTTACCGCTTGTCTGTTCATTGATAATTTGTTCAAATAAGGTTGAAAACTCACCCAAAGCCTGTTTAAAAGATATATCTCTGGGCGTATAATGCCAACGAAACCAAGGTTCTGTTTTGAGTAATTGATTATGGGAGTTAATACTATTAATTGAGGCTGGAGGCAACACTAGCTTATCTTTCCAATATGCATCTTGATCTAAGAAAAAACCAATAGCAGTAAAAACACAAATAGCTTCAAGATTGAGTTCATGGTTTCCTTGTCTTTTTGCAAATATCTGTTTTGAGGGAATTATAGGGGTTTTAACTTCCATAGTTTAAGAGCACTAATATACTATTTTCGTTGCCTAATTTATAACAGATTGATATAATGCCACAAATTCTTTAATACTATTTTCTGCATTAAATTCTTCCTTGACTAATAAGTGTGCATGATGTGTAATATACTGTACATCACTCTCTGATGTTTGAGACACATCGATAATTGCTTCTGCCAATGCTACAGGTTCTCTAACTGGCACTAACCAGCCTGTTTCTTTTGGCTTTACTACTTCTGACATGCCTCCGCAATTAGTGGAAATAACAGGTAATCCTATAGCCATAGCCTCCAATACTACATTAGCGATTCCTTCCTCCAAGCTTGGTAATATCAACATATCAAAGGTTTGCATAAATTTAAAAAGTTCAGCTTGTGCTAGCCCTTTTACAATGGTTACTTCGTTTTCAATATTTAATTGATGTAACTGAAATAAAACAGATTCAGATACAGGGTTTGTTGCTATTAAAACCAATTTAAAATGTATGTTTTTATCTTTTAATAATGAACAGGCTTCTAACAAATATTTGTAACCCTTTTTCCAGTGAAACCTGCCCACACAACATATTCTAATTTTAGAAGAGTCTGACTTTTTAAATTTCTTATAATAATTAAAAGTGCTTTTAGGAATAAGGGAATGAATCACTTTAATTTTTGAGGCTTCCGCATGATATTTATGAGCTTCTAATGAGATTGCCTGGGAAACGGCATGGAAGGCATCTATTTTAGGGAAGTTTGCTTTATAACTATCTGCCAGTTTTTTATCGGCTATAGGAGAATAATTAATATGGGCACCTCTCAAACTAAGTACTAACTTAACATCCAATTTTTCTTTTAAAAACAGCCAGTTATCCAAATCTTTTGCCCATTGTACATGAAATATGTCAGGAAGAAAACGAACTACAGGAATCAGTCTGCTAAAAGCATTCCATTTAGCGTATAAACTTGTATGTTTTTTTAGTTCTTTTAAAACGATAAACAATCGTTGAGGCTTAGTAAATAGTAGCACAAATACATGCCATTTTGTTATAATAATATTTTTAAATAAAACTTTAGAGGTACAATAAACTTTAATGTTTTTAGAATCATAATTTTTTGGTTTATTTATAACTCCAAATAAATAAATCTTGTGTTTTTTTTCTATACCCTCAATTAGATGTTCAACAAATGTGGTACTTGGTATTACTCCCGAATAGATTGCTATCTTCATATTAAATCTTGGCTTATTGCCCATTTTTGCCAAGCATAAATATGCCAAATACCCCAAGCTGAATCATGTTTTTTATCATAAAAATCATCTACATATTTCTTTATCGCTTCTACATTCATAAATTGCGCCCCATAGAATGGTTTATCAAATATAACATTTTTGACATCATCCTGTAATTGATGACGCAACCATTGTTCTATTGGCACACTAAATCCTTTTTTCTTTTTATAAATGATGGATTCTGGAAAATGATGACTCATCATCTCTTTTAAAACCTTTTTTAAATCTTTATTTTTTTTAAATGTCTCCGGATAATAACTTAAAGCGCTTTTAATCATATTTTTATCTAAAAAAGGAACACGAACCTCCATACTATTTGCCATACTCATTCGATCAACCTTTATAAGTATTCGCTGTAAATGACCGTAAAACTCATTATATCGCAGCCATTTTAAAACGCTAGTACTAGATGATTTTGAATTTAAATTGTATAAGGAATTAAGTTCATTAGAAAAACTTGTGTTTGGAAAAAAAGTATCCAATTTGGCTTTAAAAATATAAGTATGTTTCTCTTTAATCCAATCTCTTAATGTTTTATTATGATAAGGTGCCCAAGTATTAGTTAACTTCAATTTATTTGCAATTCTTATTATTGGTTTTCTAATTTTAAAAGGAATTAAAAACCAATGTTGCTTTTTTAAAACATCTAGCATTCTGGGATAACCAAAAAATAATTCATCTCCTCCATCTCCAGAAAGCATCACTGTGAAATTTTGACTTGCTTTTTTTGTAATGAGATAGGTAGGAATACTTGAATAATCACCAAAGGGTTCAGAAAAACCCCTAAAATGTTCATCAATACAATTTAACAGTTCGTTTTCTTCAAAACTTTGTATTTGATGGTTCACGTTAATATGTTTAGCATAAGCTGAAGCAGCTTCGCTTTCATCTATTTCTACATCTTTTACAGAAACGGTAAATGACTCAATATCAGAACGGTGTTGTTTTGAAATTGCGGTTATTAATGGGCTATCTATTCCTCCACTTAAAAAAGTTGCCAAAGGCACATCACTAACTAACTGCTTTTTTATAGAACTATTAATTTCATCTTCTATAGTATTAACAAGTTCTTTCATAGTAGCCGACCTAGTTTGTGCATCAAACTTAAAATCTTGAAAGGTTTTTATTTCTATGTTTCCATTTTTTGAAACCTTTATATATTCTCCGGGCTTTACTTGAAAGATGTTCTGATAGATTGTATTTGGGGCTTGCATATATCCAAAACCAAAATACTCCTTCATAATCTCAGCACGTAATTGCAGACTCTCCTTAAACCATAAATGATTAAAAACCTGATCAAATTGTGACGCAGCGACCAAGCCTTTTTCACAAACACCATAAAACAAAGGCTTAATACCAGCAAAGTCTCTTGCTAAATAACAATTGTTAGTTTTTGTATCCATTATAGCTATGGCAAACATTCCATTAAGCTCTTTAAGTGTTCGTTCTATACCCAATTTATCTAGTAAATTCACTAATACTTCTGTATCTGAAGTGGATTTCAAATTAGAAAGTTGGTAGGTGTTTTCTAATCCTTTATAATTATATATCTCTCCATTAAACACCATATGATACCGATTTGAGGGACTGTATATTGGCTGGTCTCCATTCTTTGACAAGTCAAGAATTGCTAATCTATTAAATCCTAGTTGGTATTTTTCATTAGTATAAATTAATGAGGAATCGGGGCCTCTTTTTTTTGATAATAACAAAAGAGCTTCAAAGTTTTGCCTACTAGATAGAACACAATTATTAAAGGAAAACTCTGTCAAAAATCCACACATGGTAATTTAATTTATAAGTGAATAACATTATATATTTTTAAATAAAAAATGTTTTCGATAATAACGCAACAACCATAAACCAAACTTCTGATGAACTTTTGTGCTTAACAAAACTGTAAAAGCCGAAAAATCATCTTGGTAATTCTTCAATACTTTTATGTTTTTCATATAATACGAATTATCTTTTAATCTATTGTTTAGCAATGCTATGGTATTATTTATTACAAGTTTAGTAATACATTTTTTAATTTCTGGATAATCAAAAAATATAGATTTTTGTATTTGTTTTGAAATATCTTGCAAAGATTCATTTTTATACTTTAATGCTTGAATTACATTTTGATTTGATAGTTTATCATTTCCAGAATTATCATAGAAAACTAAATGTTCTTTAATCACCAAAACTTCATTACATATAATTGCTGCATGAACATCAAAAGCATAATCCTCCCAACTTCTAGTCTCTAACCATTTAATCCCTTTAATTTTCTTAGCATTCCAAATACAAGCAGCTGTACCCCATGGTCTCCCATATTGCAATATATGGGGCAAGATACTATTAGGTTTTTTAGAGTTTTTACGCATTTCTTCAATTTCCTTTCCATTACAATCAACATAGTACCCATTAGCATAGCCCATAATTACATTAGGGTTATTTTCCAAAGCATTAATAACTTTTTCTAAAAATTGTATATCCCAATAATCATCACAATCTAAGAAAACTATATATTTTCCTCTTGCTCTTTTCAAACCTAAATTCCTAGCCGCACCTGGACCCTTATTTATTTTATTTTTAATATAAGTAATATTAGGTGTTATATTATCCAAAGATAAATTTGAGGCGTCATCGACAATAATAACCTCATAGTCCTGATATGTTTGGTTAGATATTGATTTTAAAGCGCGTTGTAACTTTAAGGGTCTATTATAATATGGAATTACAATTGATACGATATAGTTTTATTTTAAAATTTATGACTTTTAAAAAGGACAAGTTTCCAAAAGCTGAGTTTCTCTTAATTTTAATAACTGAAAGTCTGGAAGCAAAATACCTTTATTTTTTTCTAATATATCTATAATAACATTAAAATTCAATTGATTGGGCTGGCAAGAAAACTCATTTTTATATATAATCCCAACGGATTCAAAATAGTCATAGAATTTAATATTGTCTCCAGATAATTCATTAGAAAATTTAACCCATAAGGCTGGGATTTTATATGCATGAGGAACAATTAAACCATGTAATGAAGATGATATAATTCTTTTACACTGTAAAATTTCACTCGTTGTTTCTTCAACATTATTTGTAATTAAATTTATAACTTTTACATTAGGAATATCTTTCATGACCATAATTACTTTCTTATAATCTACATAATGAGGTATGATTCCAATTTCATATTTTACTTCTTCATTATTAATTATAAACTTAGGTAATAAAATTGCTGGGTCTCCAAATTTTTCTGGCACTTTATATCCTAAATCTATTAATCGCTTTCTTGTTAAAGGACCTCTTACTGCTAAAAAATTGGCATTGCAAACGTATTCCTCTTTATGTATAATCCCACTTCCCCAAACAATTGAATTTTTATTAGCTCTCTTAATAATACTACCGACAGTAAAATATGGCTTGAATAACCAATTATACTTCCATTTTTTAATAGACTCAACTCTAATAATTTTGCGTTGTGCTAGTTTTGAAACCAAAAAAGGCGCTAATATATCACCATAATTACCCTTTCTATCTTCTCTTTTAAGAGCATACCAATATAAATGAATGTTAAACATTAAAAATATTTATTAAAATAATACCTTAATATAGACATTTTAATAGCAAAATTTAAATATAAAAAAGGGAATACTTTTTTCATTAACTTATTGTTTGTAAAAAAAGAAATTATAAACCACTCCAAATTAACATTAACTAAATCATTAAATTTTTGCACAGAAAATTTGCCTATTCTTTCATTTTCCAATTTTAATTCCTGAAACCAATTTGTAAGGTTTTTTAATTGGCGTCCAGTAATAGAATAATCATGTGATGCAAAAATTTCAATATTCTCATCATGATTTTTAAGATGATTAAATCCTATTTTATCATACACAAATTTTGAAATAGAAATATTATGCTGGAGCTGTTCTATTCTCCTATTAGCTGTAACACTTGTTTCATGTCGCCTGCAATATAAGAGTGGTTCTTGCAATTGATAAAACTGGCCTTCAAAAATTAATCGACTCCATAGATCATGATCTTCTGCCGGAACCTTTTTTGGATTATATTTATGTGTAAGTAAGAGATCTCTTTTAATAAGTACTGTAGGATGATAAATTGGATTGACAAAGATCAATTTCATTAAAATATCAATGTGTTGTTCAGGTGCCTTTAATGTTCTAGAGTTCTTATCCAAAACATTTGTTCCGCATAATATAATATTCTTATTTATTTCAAATACTTCAAGTTGCTTTTCGAACCTTTCTAACATACATACATCATCATCATCCATTCGTGCTATATAGATTCCTTTAGCTTTTGCAATTCCAATATTTAAACTATCTGCAATACCGGTATTGTTGTCTTTTTTAAAATAAACAATTCGATCATCTTTAAAGGAACTAATAATAGTTGCCGTGGCATCGATTGATCCATCATCAACGATAATAA
>MAAC01018991.1_pt1 | contig 17302 bp, 19 predicted proteins | sample 1115981 | NCBI WGS metagenome assembly MAAC01 (sample SAMN04961126, study PRJNA320927) | seawater metagenome | isolation source: sample BD02T64 sea water enriched with oil for 64 days | place: USA:Gulf of Mexico | collected 2013-07-27 | reverse complement strand
CATTAATTACTTTTGAAGAATAAATTTAAGACTATGAAACCTGATTTATTTGAAGCTCCAGATTATTACAATCTTGACGATTTATTAACAGACGAACATAAATTAATCCGTGATGCAGCCAGAGAATGGGTAAAGCGTGATGTTTCTCCTATTATAGAAGAATATGCTCAAAAAGCAGAATTTCCCCATCAAATTGTAAAAGGTTTGGCAGAAATAGGTGCTTTTGGACCTTATATTCCTGAAGAATATGGTGGTGCAGGCTTGGATCAGATTTCGTATGGATTAATCATGCAAGAAATTGAACGTGGAGACAGTGGCGTTAGAAGTACTGCTAGTGTTCAATCTTCATTAGTAATGTATCCTATCTGGAAATATGGAAATGAAGAACAACGAATGAAATATCTTCCAAAATTAGCTTCTGGAGAATTTATTGGTTGTTTTGGTTTAACTGAACCAGATTACGGTTCTAATCCAGGTGGAATGGTTACCAATTTTAAAGATATGGGCGATCATTATCTTTTAAATGGTGCTAAAATGTGGATTAGTAATGCTCCATTTGCAGACATTGCTGTAGTATGGGCAAAGGATGAATCTGGAAGAATTCACGGTTTAGTTGTAGAAAGAGGAATGGAAGGCTTTTCAACTCCTGAAACTCATAACAAATGGTCTCTTCGTGCTTCAGCAACTGGAGAATTAATTTTTGACAATGTAAAAGTTCCTAAAGAAAACTTATTACCAAATAAATCTGGATTAGGTGCTCCTTTAGGTTGTTTAGATTCTGCTCGTTATGGAATCGCTTGGGGTGCTATTGGAGCAGCAATGGACTGTTACGACACCGCTTTAAGATATAGTAAAGAACGAATCCAATTTGGAAAACCTATTGGTCAGTTCCAATTACAACAGAAGAAATTAGCCGAAATGATAACCGAAATCACCAAAGCACAATTGCTTACATGGAGATTAGGTGTTCTTAGAAATGAAGATAAAGCTACCTCAGCTCAAATCTCTATGGCAAAAAGAAATAATGTAGATATGGCAATAACTATTGCCAGAGATGCAAGACAAATGCTAGGAGGTATGGGTATCTCTGGTGAATACTCTATTATGCGCCATTCTATGAACCTTGAAAGTGTTATTACTTACGAAGGTACCCACGATATCCATTTATTGATTACAGGAATGGATGTAACTGGCTTAAATGCTTTTAAATAAAATATAGTATTATTATAATTCCTAAAGGCTTCAATTAATTTTGAAGCCTTTTTTTGTTCTAAAAATGTATCTTTATAAAAAAGAAAAATAATGTCTTCACAAAAAAGAATTACTCGAGCTTATCAAACCGCAAGGAGGATTTCTTTTAATAACACTTCTAAATTTATCCTTTTTAGTGATGTTCATCGTGGAGATAACAGTCTAGCGGACGATTTTGCCAATAACCGAAACGCATATTTTCATGCATTAAAACATTACTACAACCAAGGCTTTACCTATTGTGAATTGGGAGATGGAGATGAGTTATGGGAGAACATTTCATTTAAATCAATCCTATTTGCACATAAAGATATTTTTGATTTGATGAAACTCTTTTTTTCTGAAGGAAGATTATTTCGTCTTGTCGGAAATCATGATATGGTTTACAGAAATGAAAAGTATGTAGAGAAACATCTACATAGTTACTTTAACCATACAACAGGAAAAATGGAATCCTTATTTCCTGGAATTACTTTTCCAGAAGGATTAATATTAGAACATGAAGAAACAAAGCAAGAAATATTTATGCTTCATGGACATCAAGCTGATTGGAGAAATTATAAAGCTTGGAAATTTAATCGATTTATGGTTAGAGCAATTTGGAAGCAATTACAAATTTTTGGAATAGGCGATCCTACTAGTCCAGCTAAAAACAATAGAGAATTAATAAAAGTAGAACGACGTATTAAAAGATGGATACAAGAACACAAAAACATAATTACTGTAATGGGGCATACACATCGACCTAGATTTCCTAATCCTGGAGAACCTGCATTATTTAATGATGGAAGTTGCGTACATCCAAGAAGTATTACAGGTCTTGAAATAGAAAACGGGACCATTTCTTTAATAAAATGGCATGTTGCTACTACCGATGATGGTACTTTAAAAGTTGTAAAACGAATCCTTGAAGGTCCAAAAAAAATAAGTGATTATAAAACTGCTTAAGCTACAACATTAATTACTTCTTCTATCTGAGGTGCATGTTTCTTAATTGTCAATTCCACTCCGCTTTTTAATGTCATCTGATTTACAGAACAATCAACACAAGTACCTACTAATTGTACCCTAACAATTTTTTCATCCTCAATAGACAACAAATTAATATCTCCCCCATCATTTTGCAAAAAAGGACGAATCTCATCTAAAGCTTTTTCTACTTTTGCATTTAAATCTTCAGCCATAAATTAATTTTTAACTGCAGAACAACCTGCTGTATTAGTCATTTTTATCACTTCTGTAGGAGGTAGATTCACATTTCTTTTTAATGTTTCTTCTACTACATCTCGAGTTAATTTCTCAAATGCAATTGCTAATGGTGTACCTTCTTGTAATGCTGCAGGACGACCGATATCTCCAGCTTCTCTAATACTTTGTACTAAAGGAACTTCTCCTAAAAATGGAATCTCTAAGTCTTCCGCAAGGTTTTTAGCACCTTCTTTTCCGAAGATATAATATTTATTATCTGGTAATTCTTCTGGTGTGAAATAAGACATGTTTTCTATAATTCCTAGAATTGGAACCTGAATATTCTCTTGTCTAAACATCGCAACTCCTCTACGAGCATCTGCTAATGCCACAGCTTGTGGAGTACTTACTACAACTGCTCCAGTAATTGGCATAGATTGCATGATACTTAAATGGATATCTCCAGTTCCTGGAGGCAAATCGATCAACATAAAATCTACTTCTCTCCAATCTGCATCAAAAATTAGTTGATTTAAAGCTTTTGCTGCCATTGGTCCACGCCAAATCACAGCTTGTTCCGGACTTGTAAAAAATCCAATAGAAAGAACTTTTACGCCATAATTTTCTATGGGTTTCATTTTACTTTTACCATCGATTGTAGTAGATAAAGGTCGTTCTTTTTCTACATCAAACATCATTGGAATAGAGGGACCATAAACATCAGCATCTAATACGCCAACTTTAAATCCCATTTTGGCAAGAGATACCGCCAAATTTGCAGTAACCGTAGATTTTCCAACTCCACCTTTACCTGAAGCAATAGCGATTATATTTTTAATTCCTGGAATTTCTTTTCCTTTAATCAAATTAGGATTGGCAGGTTGTGCAGGTGCCTCTACTTTTATATTTACAACAACCTTTGCATCTTGAGAAACTTTTTCTTGAATCGTTTTAATTACATCTTCTTCAGCTCTCTTTTTTATATGCATCGCTGGAGTAGTAAGTAATAAATCAACGATTACTTCATCTGCAAAAGTGATTACATTCTTTACTGCACCACTTTCAACCATATTTTTACCTTCTCCTGCAACAGTGATTGTTTTAAGAGCTTCAATAATATCTTCTTTCTTAATATTCATAGCTTAACATTATGCTTGTGGTCTAAATTACAGGTCTTTATTGGACCAAAACTAACTATTAATTTAGACTAATTCTAAAGTACAAATATACATGTAAATCTTTTATAATAGCTTAGTTAAACTGAAATGATTAAAGCTGTCTAGCTGTTTTTTGAATGCTTTATTTGATTGTATTAATTATAAAATTGAAAGTCCAAACTTTATTTTAAAGCTAGATTAATTCTTTTTGAGGATCCCAAAACAACTTTTCAAAATCTTGAATCTGATTTTCTTTAATCTTAACCCCTTCACTCTCTAGTAATTGTTGCATTAAATTAGTTCCTTCAAAATGATGCTTGCCAGTAAGTAATCCTTTTCTATTTACTACACGATGTGCTGGCACGTCTGGATTATTATGAGATGCATTCATTGCCCATCCTACCATTCTTGCACTTTTAGGAGAACCCAAATAGTTAGCGATAGCACCATAAGAAGTTACACGACCATACGGAATTAATGCAGTGACTTGATATACTTTTTCAAAGAAACCTAAGTCTTTCACCATTACATGTTATTAATGATTTTAATTAGAGTAATAACCACAATAATTGTAGTTACAATACCAATGAGGTAATTCATGTTTAATTTATTCAACTTGCGTTGGTTTTCTTTCGGTCTAAAAAACCAAATATAAACTCCCATTACAATAAATGTTCCAATGGAAGAACCTACTACTGTTGCCAAAATATTTAAATTGGAGAAAGTAAACCATCCAAATGAAGAAAATGTAACACTCATATATACCCAATAGGGTATTGGCAAAAAGTTGATTGCACTTAATATAAAACCTAAAAAGAATCTATTTGTTTTGGAATGATTTCGATCTTCTATCGGCTCTTTTCTAACGTCTTTCGCGATAAAGAAAAAGTAAATAGAAACACTTACAAAAACTCCTAAAACCACTTTTTGGAGTAAGGCAATAATCTCTGGGTTTCTATCTAAATATCTAGCAAAAACAAGAGCTAATAAAGTTTCTAAAAGCACTGCTAACGTAACTCCTACAGCAAATAAAATCGCTTTCTTCCTGCCTTCATTCATGCTTATTTTTGCAGAATACATGTTTAATAATCCAGGAAGAGATGTTGCTATAATTGCTCCTATAATCCCAAATAATAAATGCAAAATAAAGGTCATAAAAGCTTAATTATTTTGTTAAGATAGTAAAATTCCTATTAGGAGAATTTGAATCGTAAATATGTAATCTTCTTATCGATTGCTAAATATTGATTTTCATAAAAAGTTTGAATTTCAACAACATCTTTTGGAGCATTAGTAGTTCCATATACATCATGATGCGCATATTCTATTTCCAATCCTTTACCGTGTAATAAACCTAAGGTATAGCCGTGCATAAATTCACTATCGGTTTTTAAATGCACAACCCCTTCTGGTTTTAGTATTTTTTTATACTTGCTCAGAAATTCAGAATTTGTTAATCGATGCTTAGTACGCTTGTATTTTATTTGTGGATCTGGGAAAGTAATCCAAATTTCATCTACTTCATTTTCAGAAAAAAGTAAATCAATTAATTCAATTTGAGTCCTTAAAAACCCAACATTAGTTAATCCTTCTTCTAATGCTGTTTTTGCACCTCTCCAAAAGCGAGCCCCTTTAATATCCACTCCAAGAAAGTTTTTCTCAGGAAACATTTTAGCCAAACTCACAGAGTATTCGCCCTTACCACAACCCAATTCGAGAACGATAGGGTTGTCATTTTTAAAAAAGTCTCTTTTCCAATTCCCTTTTAAATTATTAGAATCATTAAACACCTCTTCCCGTGTTGGCTGAATAACATTAGAAAAAGAATCGTTTTCCTTAAACCGTTTTAATTTATTTTTACTTCCCAAGAATACTAAATTTAATTTTTTGTAAAATTAAGGAAATATTAGTCAGTTAATATTATTACTACATTTGTTTTATGCTAAAAAAGAAAACCATTTTGGTTGCACCGCTACATTGGGGTTTGGGTCATGCTACACGCTGTATTCCTATTATAAATGCATTATTAGACAATAATTTTAAAGTATTAATAGCCTCAGATGGCGCCGCCTTACATTTACTTCAGAAAGAGTTTCCCCAATTAGAATCGATAGAACTGCCTTCCTATAATATTAGTTATCCGAAAAAAGGCAGTCTGTTTAAATGGAATATATTACTAAAACTACCAAGGATCCTAAAAACTATTTCTTCTGAAAAAAACATAATAAAAAGGCTTCTTTCTGAAAGTAAAATAGATGGGATCATTAGTGACAATAGGTTTGGTATTCGATCTTCTAAAATCCCTTCGGTTTATATTACGCATCAACTAAATGTTTTAACGGGTAACACAAGTTATTTCAGCAGTAAAGTTCATCAAAAAATAATTAACAAATTTGAGGTATGTTGGGTGCCAGATATAGAGGGTTCGAATAATTTAAGCGGAAAATTAGGGCATGTTTCAAATCTTAATTTAAAAATAAAATACATTGGATTTTTAAGTAGAATGAATAAAATAACTCTAGCAAAAAAACACGATGTTCTTTTATTGCTTTCGGGACCAGAACCGCAACGATCCTTATTAGAAGAAAAATTAATCACTCATTTTAAAGGGACAAAACAAAGAGTATTATTAATTCAGGGTTGTGTAGAAAGTGAGCAAAAAACAGAAACTTTAGACAATATAATCTGCTATAATTATATGTTGCGCAAGGATTTAGAATTAGCTATTAATGAAAGTGAAATTGTTATATCCCGTTCTGGCTATACCACCATTATGGATTTGGCAATAATAGAAAAAAAAACATTTTTAATTCCAACTCCTGGGCAATACGAACAAGAATATTTAGCAAAAAGATTAAGCGATTTAAAAATAGTTCCTTCTTGTGTGCAAGAAGAGTTTACTCTTGAAAAATTAAAGGAAATTGATTCTTATAATGGATTTAAGGCAAATAATCAAGATGTAAATTATACCGATTTATTTCACCTTTTCGAGGGTAAATGAAAATTCTGATCCTATCCCAAACTGACTTTCTACATATATTTTTTCATTATGTGCTTCTACAATATGCTTTACAATAGACAAACCTAAACCACTTCCACCTTGTTCTCTTGAGCCACTTTTATCAACTCTATAAAATCGCTCAAAAAGACGAGGGATTTCTTCATTTTTAATTCCCTCCCCATTATCTGTAACCCGAACCAATATTTTATTCATAATTAAATTCTCAATACTTACTTCGGTAGTTCCTCCCTGTCTTCCGTATTTAATAGAATTAACAATTAGGTTGGTCATTACTTGCTGAATGCGATCTTTATCGGCTTTTACAATAATTTTTTTTCTGTAAACTTTATTAAAAGCGAGTAATATATTTTGTTTAGAAGCTTTCATTTCGAGTAAATCAAAAACATTTTTAACTAATTCAACAATATCGAATTCTTCTTTTTCTAGATTTAAATCTCCAACTTCTAGTTTGGTGATCATGTCTAAATCTTTAACAATAAAAATTAATCGTTCTACTCCCTTATTCGCTCTTTTTAAATATTTTTCGCGAACTTCCTTGTCTTCTAAAGCTCCTTCTATCAATGTTTCTAAATAGCCTTGTACCGTAAAAAGTGGAGTTTTAAGTTCATGGGATACATTACCTATAAATTCTCTCCGGTAATTTTCTCTAATTTTTAAAGCTTCAATTTCTAGTTTTTTATTTTGAGCGAAAAGCAATACCTCGTTAGTAAGGGTTTCCATGTTAGTCGTGATTTTCTGTTGCCCAAGCGTACTAGCATCTAACAAACTAACATTATCGTAAATTTTCTTTACTCTTTTATAAATGAATTTTTCAACTCTATATTGAATAATAAAAAAGCAAACTAAAAAACATACGATTGCAAATCCAAAAAGGATCCAATAATCTAAACTTTCAGAAATAAATAAAAAAACTCCTACTAAAAATGATAGTAATAGCGATATCGTTGCCGATGTGATGAAAGCAAATTTATATGTTCTTGTAAATATTATTGACATTATTCTACAAACTTATACCCTACTCCTTTTACCGTTTTAAATCTTTCGTCTCCTATCTTTTCTCTCAATTTTCTAATATGCACATCTATAGTTCTTCCTCCTACTACAACGTCATTTCCCCAAACGTGTTTTAATATATTATCTCTTTTAAATACTTTTCCGGGCTTAGATGCTAATAAAGCTAATAGTTCGAATTCTTTTCTAGGTAAATTTATTTCTTCTGTATCCTTTATAATTTTATATTCTTCTCTATTAATTGTCAAATCTCCAACACTAATTATACCAGAGTCCTCATCTGCTTCCTTAAAACGACGTAATAAGGCTTTCACTTTACTTACCAATAATTTTGGCTTAATAGGCTTTGTAATATAATCATCCGCACCAGCTTCAAATCCTGCTACTTGCGAATAATCTTCACCTCTAGCCGTCAAAAAAGTAATTACCGTTTCAGATAGTTGAGGAATAGCACGTAATTTTTCGCAGGCTTCAACACCATCCATTACCGGCATCATTACATCTAAAATAATTAAATGAGGCAGATGTTTTTTGGCTTCAGCAATAGCAACCTTCCCATTCTTTGCTGTAAAAACCTGGTATCCTTCCGAAGAAAGGTTATAGCCAACAATTTCTAAAATATCTGGTTCATCATCGACCAATAAAATTTTAGTATCTTTCTTATTCATGTATCAATTCTTATTAAAAAGGTAAAGATAATGCAATAATATATTTGACATGAACACTTTAAGCTTTGTTAACAATATAGTAACATGCTATTTACTTAGTATTTTGTTGTATATTTATATTTCTCCCCCTAACTTTTTTTAAATTCAATTATTATGAAAAAAATTACTTTTTTAGTAATGCTTTTTATTAGCGCTATTTCTATAGCTCAAGATGAAAGCACAAGTTTTGAAGAACCTGAAGCAATTGGTGGAGATTATACCGATACAGGTGATGCAGCAGTGACACACGATTTAATCAACAACGATGGAGAACCCTTTGTAAACTTTACTTCTACTGGAGGTGAACTAGGGTTTACTGCATCTTATGTACCCTATGACACTGCGGGTGTTGGTCTTACCGATGGGGATTCGGTAGGTGTAACCACTTCTTCACCCCCTGGCGATAATCCTTATCCAGATGGAGACAAAGGATATAAAATTAGTGATGTGGATGGAAATTATATTTTAGAATTTGATGAAGTAGAATTTCTCGAATGGCCTGGTCATATTTTTTTAAACTATTTTATTGCAGATGAAGGATTTGAAGGAGATGGAACGGTAAACGAAAGTGGATCTGATAGAATTAGAATCTATGTGAAGGATTTAACTAATAATACTGAACTCGATATTTTAAATTCTACAGGATCAGACATCAATGACCTTGGGCTTCAAGGAATATGGCAGTGGGGTGAAATAGAATTAAATAGTAACACGATATATCAATTAGTAATCGAAATAAGATGCAATTCAGCTAATGAAGCTTTCTTTTTTGACAACATTCATTTTGAAGGGATTTTAGGTTTAGATGAAAATAATAAAGATTTATTTTCTGTTTTTCCTAACCCTATTTCTGGTGATTATGTAAATATTTCTTCTAAATTAAATGGTGTTAAAAATATTGCTATTTATAATGTTTTAGGAAAACTAGTTATCAATACAACAACTTCTGAGAGAATAGATATTTCTAGTCTTAGTAGTGGTGTATATATTATGAAAATATCTCAAAATGGAGTTTCTAGTACTAAAAAAATAGTAGTCAGATAAATTCTCATTTTATTATTTTAATAAAGGCTTCTGTTTTTGCAGAAGCTTTTTTTATCTATTTTTATCAGGTGAATTTAGAAAAGAAAATATTTGCGATTTCTTCTCCTGAAGAATTTAATGCTGTTGCCTTAGAGGTATTTCAATTTCAATATAAAAACGTAAAAGTTTACCGAGAGTTTTGCGATTTATTAAAGCTTGATCTTACTACTATTAACAAAGTACAAGACATTCCTTTTTTACCCATATCCTTTTTTAAGAGTCATAAAATAATTACTGAATCGTTTAATAGTGACAAGATATTTTCCAGTAGTGGAACAACCGGAACAATTACAAGTAAACACTTTGTTACAAATCTTTCCCTTTACAAAGAAAGTTTTACCAAAGCATTTAATCACTTTTTTGGTACAATTGAAGAAATTACAATTTTAGCATTATTACCTTCATATTTAGAACAAGAAAATTCCTCCTTAGTTTTTATGGTAGATGAACTTATAAAACAAAGCAATAGTTCTCATAGCGGGTTTTATCTTGATAATACTTCAGACCTAATTGAAAAACTGGAATTTTTGGAACAAACCAAACAAAAAACCATATTATTAGGAGTTTCTTATGCTCTTTTAGATTTAATTGAAGAGAAACAGTTTCAGTTAAAGAATACCATTATTATGGAAACTGGAGGGATGAAAGGACGTAGAAAAGAAATGATTAAAGAAGAACTACATGCCCTATTAAAAAAAGGTTTTGGAGTTAATGAAATTTATAGTGAATACGGAATGACAGAACTACTTTCACAAGCATATTCCAAAGGAAATGGTATATTTAATTGCCCTCCATGGATGAAAATTATTACCCGAGACACAGAAGATGCACAATCGTATATTAACGAAAAAACAGGAGGAATAAATGTAATCGATTTAGCCAATTTATATTCTTGTTCCTTCATTGCTACTCAAGATCTAGGAAAGAAATCTAAAGATGAAAGTTTCAAAATTTTAGGTAGGTTTGATGATAGTGATATTCGTGGATGTAATTTAATGGTATTTTAATGTCTCCAATTAAAAAAGAAAATAGCGGCTGTCTTCCATTCTTTATTTTAGGAATATTCTCTTTTTTAAGTTTTATTGTTATTCGAATAGTTTTCCCTTTTTCAATACATATTTCGGGAATTATTGCTATTGTAATTTCTATTCTATTTTTAAAATATGTTTTTGAAAAATCGGTTATTAAAAACCTTATCAAATCTGGTATTTTAATTTACATCCTATTATTTGGACTACAGTTTGTTTTCTACTTTTTTCTAAACATCCTCAACCCTAAAAATGAAAATACGATTAGAAAAGAGGAAAGAACTGAAAAAATTAAAGTATTAGAAGAAAACGACTCCATCGTTTTATATACAAGTAATCGAAATTGGTTAGATAATTACGGCAATAATTATATTGGTAATCTTAGTGTTAGAGAGAAAGATTTTAACAGCCTTAAAAACCACATAAACACTTACAAACCAAAATCTAATAAATATTTTTGGGGAGAACTTTATAATTATATATCACAAACAGACACGCCAAGTTTAGACTTAGTTATGAAGATGTTTATTAAAATAAATCAGGACAAAAAGTTAAACCAAATGGAATTTGCCGAAATGGTGGTAAGTTGTATACAAGACATTCCCTATTCCTTTGTATTACAAAATGAATGTCCTACTGGCAATTATGATTCTACAACAAAACATGTATTAGAAGATTGCCCAGAATGTTGTATTGGTAATATTAAATATGGCATCCAAAATCCGGTATCCTTTATCAAAAACTTAAAGGGAGATTGTGATACCAGAACGGTTATCATTTATAGTGTTTTAAGCTATTTTAATTACGATGTCGCAATTGTGAACAGTAATTTTTATCGGCATTCTATTATCGGCATAAACCTTCCAGCAAGTGGATTGCATAAAATTTATAAGGGCAAAAAATATACCCTTTGGGAAACCACCGCTAAATATTTTGAGGTTGGTTATCTCTCCCCAGGCTTTGACGATGTAGCCCATTGGAATGTAGTACTAACCAGTAAATAATATTATCATGAATACAAAACTATTTACCTTATCCCTAATCGAAATTATTTTATCGATCCTTATTACTGTGGTCATTATTTATACTACCTATAAAATACTAAAATGGCTCTTTTTTAGAGAACACGATTTAAGAGGAAATAACCTTGCGTTTACGATTTTTACTTCTGGAGTCATACTTTCCACAGGTATTATATTAAGTGCAATTTTACCTTCTATAACTAATATTATAAGACTTTCAACAACACAAATAGAAGTTGTGGAAACTTCTACAATAATTCTTTACTCAGGACTTTATTTACTTATTGGTTTTGTAGTTTCCGTACTGATAAATACTTCGGTGTTTTTTCTTTTCTCTATACTTACCAGAGGTATTGATGAATTTAAAGAAATAAAAAATAACAATATTTCAGTTGCAATCTTAGTCGTTACGATATTAATTAGCATTACCATAATACTAAAAGACAGTATTGCTCTTCTTATCAGCTCGCTAGTTCCTTACCCACAAGTTTCCAATTTTTTATAATATTCCGTAAGTATTCTTTTAAATATTCGACTTATAAATGAAATAAAAAAAATAATTTGAAGCCAGTCATTACCCTTTTTGTAAGTCTATTATTTACTATAGTACAAGCACAAGAAAATATAAATTTAAAAAATGGATATGCAGCTGAAGGATATGATGTGGTTGCATATTTTAACAATAAAGTTATTAAAGGAGACAAGAACATAACTTATAATTATAAGGAAGCTAAGTATTCGTTTTCATCCAATAAAAACTTTGAAACCTTTAAGAAAAACCCCGAAATGTATGTCCCTCAATATGGTGGATATTGTGCTTATGCTATAGCAGTTAATAATAAAAAAGTGAGTGTCAACCCAAAATCATTTCAAATACTAAATTATAAATTGTATTTGTTTTATGATAATTGGGGAGTAAATACTCTTGAAAAGTGGAAGGAAGAAGGTCCAAAAAAATTACAAGAACAAGCCGATTATAATTGGAAAAATCTTTTGAAAAAGAAAAATTAGTACTCTGTTGATCTGAGTATTGTGAGTCTTCAAAATAATGGTTGGTTAGTTTGAAGTAAGTTCCCAAGTCTATTAAAAGACTTGGGAACTTTTAATGTTTTTTTAATCGCTTATGATGAGTTATTATACCACTTTTATAATAAAATAATTTTTCTTTCCGCGTTGCAATAAAACAAATTGCTCATTGATTAAATCGGTAGTGCTAATTGAATATCCTTCTTTAACCTTCTCTTTATTTACTGAAACAGAGTTTTCTTTTAAGGAACGTCTTGCTTCCCCATTAGATTTTAAAAATCCTGTTTTTTCAGCTAATGCTCCTATAATATCCAATCCATTTTCAATTTCAGATTTAGAAACTTCAGCTTGAGTAACTCCTTCAAAAACATCTAAAAAAGTATTGGTGTCTAGATTTTTTAAATCTTCAGAAGTTGATTTTCCAAACAACATATTAGATGCTTTTATAGCATTATCTAGGGCTTCTTTATTATGAACCGTTACGGTTACTTCTTCAGCCAATCGCTTTTGAAGTAATCGCATATGTGGTGCTTCTTTATGTTTTAGAATCAAAGCATCTATAGTTTCTTTATCTAAAAAAGTAAAGATTTTAATATATTTTTCAGCATCCTCATCACTGGTATTCATCCAGTATTGGTAAAATTTATAAGGAGAGGTTCTATTGGCATCCAACCAAATATTTCCGCCTTCACTTTTTCCAAACTTACTCCCATCACTTTTAGTAATTAAAGGACAGGTAAGTGCATACCCTTTTCCTCCACCAATTCGACGTACCAATTCTGTACCTGTAGTAATATTTCCCCATTGGTCACTACCTCCCATTTCTAGAGTGCAATTTTTCTCTTTATATAAATGAAGAAAATCGTAACCCTGCACCATTTGATAAGTAAATTCTGTAAAAGACATCCCTTCTCCATCGGCTGTTAAACGGCTTTTTACAGAATCTTTCGCCATCATATAATTTACAGTAATATGTTTCCCCACATCACGGATAAAGTCTAAAAAAGAAAACTCTTTCATCCAGTCGTAATTGTTCACCATGATAGCTTCATTTTCTACTCCAGAACTAAAATCTAAAAACTGTGCTAGTTGTTTACGTACACATTCTTGGTTATGGCGCAATGTTGCTTCATCTAGCAAATTACGCTCGTTAGACTTCCCTGAAGGGTCACCAATCATACCTGTAGCACCGCCTACCAATGCAATAGGCTGATGTCCGCTGCGTTGAAAAAATGCCAATAACATAATGGGAACTAAGTTCCCAATATGAAGAGAATCTGCAGTGGGATCAAAACCAACATAAGCCGTTCGCATTTGCTCCAAAAGATGGGTTTCTGTATCTGGCATGACATCGTGGATCATCCCTCTCCATTTTAATTCTTCAACGAAATTTTTAAGCATGTTTTTATAATTTTCAGCAAAGATATACCTTTTCATAAAAGACTAAACAATTAAATAAAAAACCATACATTAGTCTTATGATTTTAGTCACAGGAGGTACTGGTTTGGTTGGCGCACATTTGTTATATGCACTTATTAATAGCGGAGAAAAGGTTAGGGCAATACATAGAAAATCTAGCGATTTAAATGCAGTTAAAGACGTATTTTCTTTTTACACCAATGAGTATGAAATCCTTTTTTCTAAAATTGAATGGATGGAGGCTGACATTACCGATGTACCCTCACTTATAACTGCTTTTAAAGACATTGTCTCTGTTTACCATTGTGCTGCCTATATAAGTTTTAATCCTAGGCATTTCAATACCCTTAAAAAAGTAAATGTGGAGGGAACGGCAAATATTGTAAATTTCTGCTTGTCTCAAGGGGTTAAAAAACTATGTTACGTTAGCTCTATTGCTACTTTAGGAAAAAACCTAAATGGTTCCTTAACCACAGAAGAAACAGAATACAATCCCGAAGATAATAACAGTGTTTACACCATAACAAAACACGACGCAGAAATGGAAGTCTGGCGAGGCACACAAGAGGGTTTAGATGCCGTTATTGTTCATCCTGGAGTTATTGTGGGCGATGGAATTTGGAGCTCAGCTAGTGGCGGAATCTTGCGTACTGTTTTCAAAGGAATTAAACATTATACTTCAGGAGGAATAGGAATAGTTGATGTTCAAGATGTAGTAAAAACTATGATTTTATTATTGAATAGTGAAATTAAAAACAACAATTACTTATTGGTGAGCGCTAATATTTCTTATCAAGATTTTCTTTCTAAATTGGCAATTCATCTTCATAAAAAACCTCCTTATAAATTGATTGCAAAATGGAAAATGGTTTTATTTAGTAATTTAGACTGGCTTTCAAATAAGGTATTCAGAACAAAACGCAGACTTTTAAAAGCTACCGTTACCCCATTATATAAAGAATCTTTTTATGATGCCTCAAAAATTAAAAAGGAGCTCAATTTCGAATTTAAAAATTATGAAAAAACTCTGGAACGAGTATCTAAAAATTATCTAAGAGATTTTAGTTAATCTCACTTTCTACTGGATTGGCTAATAATTTTGGTTCTTCTTTTTTCTTAATCTTAGTAGAATCTTCTTTTTTCTTAGCCTTTGTAGAATCTTCTTTTTCTTTTTTAATTTTTTCGTAAATACTATCTTTTTCTTTTTGCAAGATAATTAAGCCCTCTTGCACCTCAGTAATAATTCTAGTATAGGTTTTTAAATTGGAACTATAATAGGCATTGCTTTCTACAAATTGAAGACTATCAATATGGTATTTATTATAAATTACAGAATCTAACCTAATATTATATTCCTTAAGCAATTTGTTGTTTATACTTCGAGAAGCATTACTAATATAGACATCGGTTAAAATATTTACCATAACCTCTTTAGCAATTAGATTCTCTGGCTTTTCAATTTCTTTTATATCCTGACAGCCTAAAAATAAAGTGGAGCTAATTACTATATATAGATATTTCATTATCTGTTAAATGTTAATCTTTCTGGAGTACTTCTATTTGGAAATTTAAAATTATGATAGGTAAGTATTCCATTTACAAAGGTATGGGTAATTCTAGATTTAAAAGTAGTTCCTTCAAAAGGAGACCATCCGCATTTGTAATAAATATTATCTTTATTTACACTCCATGGTGCTACCAAATCCACTAATACCAAATCGGCTTTATAGCCTTCTCTAATATACCCTCTATCTTTAATTTGAAATAAAATAGCAGGATTATGGGCTGTTTTCTCTACAATTTTTTCCAAAGAAATTTTCCCTTTATGGTACATTTCTAATAAGGCAACCAAAGCATGCTGCACTAATGGTCCTCCAGAAGGAGCCTTAATATAGCCATTGTTTTTTTCTTCTAAAGTATGTGGCGCGTGATCTGTTGCAATTACATCAATACGATCATCTAACAATGCCTTCCACAATCCATCTTTATCCTTTTGACTTTTAACAGCAGGGTTCCATTTAATTTTTGTCCCTTTTGTTTTATAATCTTTGTCTGTAAACCATAAATGATGCACACAAACTTCGGAAGTTATTTTCTTTTCAGAAAGCTTCTTTTTATTTGAAAAAAGATGTGTTTCTTTTTCCGTAGAAAGATGAAAAACATGCAGACGTGCTCCTGTTTTTTTCGCAAGCTCTATGGCTTTTGAAGAAGAAATATAACAAGCTTCTCCGCTTCTAATCTTAGGATGCATCTCTATTGGAATATCCTCGCCATACTTAGAAAGATATTCCGCTAAATTCTTTTTAATTGTCGCTTCATCTTCACAATGTACAGATATTAACAGATCTGTTTTACTGAATATTTCCTCTAAAACTTCTGGACCTAAAAACAATTTAAGTCCAGCGACTTTATTTTTATCCACTTTTAGAATTTCATCTAGATTGTCATTAGTCCCTCCAAACATAAAGGAATAATTTGCCCAAGAAGTTTGCTTGGCAATCGAGAATTTTTCTTCTAATTTATCAATGGTTGTTGCTTGAGGCACTGTATTAGGCATTTCAATAAAAGAGGTTATCCCTCCAGCAACTGCTGCTTTAGATTCAGTTTCAATATTTGCTTTATGAGTAAGTCCAGGTTCTCTAAAGTGAACTTGGTCATCTATCATTCCTGGCAACAAATATCGTCCCTCAGCATCAATTACCTGAGTATTTGAATTTTTTACACTAATGCTATCTTCAATTTCTACAATGCGGTCATTTTCAATAAAAACGTCTCCATTTTTTATGATTCCCTCATTGACTATTTTTGCGTTTTTTATTAAAACCATTTTCATTAAATCTCGTATTTTGTAAACATACTCTTAAACTTCATAGATATTACTCCAAATATTGCTTCGGAAATAATTCCACCACTCATTTTCGATTCCCCTTCTGTTCTATCTGTAAATATCACTGGGACTTCTACTATTTTAAACTTATTAAGGTAGGTTTTAAATTTCATTTCTATCTGAAATGCATAACCTACAAACTGAATTTTATCTAAATTTATTTTTTCTAATACTCTACGATTATAACAAACAAAACCAGCAGTAGTATCGCATATATTCATTCCTGTTATTAATCTTACATATTTTGACGCCAACCAAGACAATAAAACCCTACTCATTGGCCAATTAACTACATTAACACCTGTTTTATAACGGGAACCCAAAGACATATCGAACCCATCTAATTTACAAGCATTGTATAATTTAATTAAATCTTTTGGGTTATGAGAAAAATCTGCATCCATTTCAAAGATATATTCATAATCTCTTTGCAATGCCCATTTAAATCCATGAATATAGGCAGTACCTAAACCTAATTTCCCTTTTCTCTTTTCTAAAAA
>MAAC01006696.1_pt1 | contig 17331 bp, 14 predicted proteins | sample 1115981 | NCBI WGS metagenome assembly MAAC01 (sample SAMN04961126, study PRJNA320927) | seawater metagenome | isolation source: sample BD02T64 sea water enriched with oil for 64 days | place: USA:Gulf of Mexico | collected 2013-07-27 | reverse complement strand
ATAAAAGGATAAACGCCGGCGATAACTTCTGTTATCTCAGCCTTACCCACCGCTTGAATCACAAATAGATTTAAGCCTACAGGCGGCGTAATCAGCGCGCACTCAATCATGATCACAAAGATAATACCAAACCAGATAGGGTCTATGCCAAGCGCTGCCAGTGAAGGTAATAGTACGGGTACCATAATCAATAACATCGATATCGACTCTAAAAAGAATCCCAATATAAGCAACACTAAACAAACCACTAAGATAAACATCCCCACTTGATCAATATTCGCTGACAATGCATTCGCATTGCTTGTAACACTGGCGATAGTTGCATCAGCTTTGGCCGCGGTTGTAATATATCTTTCCCGCAATACCATTAGCCCCTGATCTGAATTCGCCAATTCAAGGGATGCATCAACATCCTTAATGAATTGCTCTTTACCTTCGAATTCGGGCAGCATCAGTGACATCCGCATCCTTGCGCCGTAAACAGAGAACTCATCTGTGAGCAGATCAAGTTTTTCTGCGTCTGTTTCCACTGCCATGCGGTGCATGATACCCGCGGTCATGTTTATGCTACTTTGAAGCGCCAATGCTCGGCTTAGGTTATTAACCTCTTCTTCAAACAGACGTGTAATACCTTCCCGAACTGCATCCAAATCTTCTTCAATACCGAGACTTGCTGCCTCAACATTCACAATTTTATGTTGCTCAATAATATAAGGTTGCAAAATTTCTGTTAGTCTTTTATGGAAATCTGAAACTTGCAATGCAATTTCATCTGATTTTGCATTTGATTTAACCCTAATTCTCATTTGAGTATTCAGATCGAGAAAACTGGTGGAAAGTTCTGATACATTTTCCTGGACGCTTTCAATAACAGCCATATCAACATCAAGATTATACAGGTTGATAACGCTATCATCCAAAGCGATCAGATATTTTTGGGCGATTTGACTTTCTGTCTTCACGTCCTGCAAAGTCGTCGCTTTAAGCAATCTCGGAGCGACAGCCGCGACAAGTTTTGCATTGTCGGCTAGTTTTTGTGCAAATGTTACCGCCTCAATTGACGATTTTGTTGTATTTTCCAAAGTATTACCAAGGCTTGAAAATAGTGCCCAACCCACACCACCTGAGGCAAGGGTCATTAGGGCAATAACACCAAATGACACATAAAGACGGGCTCGAATACCAATCTTTATTTTTTCTCCTGCGTCCAATTTTTCTGAAGTTTTTCCTAAAGTTTCTTCTAAAGTTTCTTCTTCTGTATTATTTTTTATTTTTAAAAACTTTGGTAGTGCCTTAAACATATTTCCCCCTAGGAAAACACACGCAATCATGAGTTTAATTAACTGAATTTAGGCCAGAGTACCCATGATTAGTTACTAATTAGTTCACAAAAAGGCCCGACTAAAAATAGCCGGGCCCTTAAACTAGATTATAATATTTTAGTAGCTGATACTATCTATTCTCTGCCATTTTGGGCCTGAAACCTTATAAAGCGAAACGCTGTTCCGCTGATCTGGTCCCAGATGATCCTTTGCACTAAAGCTAACTGATGCACCGCCAAATTTGGACTTAAAATCCTTGATGCTTTCAAGGGCTTTAGCAACTTTAATTGCGGTTAAATCTTTACCCGCAATTTTTACACCTTCAGCAAACAGTCGGATAACTTCATATCCAGCGATGGACTGCAAAACTGCATCTTTATTAAAGCGTGCTTTATATCGATCCATCCAAGCCTTAACGTCCGCATTAACATCATCATAATACGGTATTGGTGTCTGGCTGACGCCATACAGCCCTTCGGTTAAGCCTTTGGCGAGCGTGATGTTTTCTGGCACGTAACCTGCTGAACTCACAACAAACTTCGTTTTATAGCCAATCTTTTTCGCAGTCGCCATGCTTCCGATGGTTTCGCCGATAATTGTGCCAAGGCAGACAAGATCAGCGCCAGCAGATTTCAATTTTGCAATCTGTGATGAGAAATCTTTGGATCCTCGCTTAAAGTTGGTTTTAACAACCTCAGGTAATCCCATTGCTTTGGCTTGCTCTTCACAACCAAGAAGAACATTTTTACCAAAATCATCATCTTGATACAAAACGCCAACTTTCTTCACGCCTTCATTTTCTACAAAATATTTGACCGCAGAACGCATTTGATCATCGTAGGGAGTCAAATTTGAAAACTTCAGCTCATGGAATGGTTCAAACATTTCTTTCGCTGCAGACAATGGGAATAAGTTCAATACACCTCGTTTAAGGGCACGTGGCATTGTCACCATGTTTGTTGGCGTACCAAGAGGCCCGACCAGCGCAAAGACTTTATCTTTTTTGAGCAATTTATCGCCAGCTTGTGCGGCCTTCTGTTGCTGATAAGCTGTGTCTTCAACGATTAACTCAAGTTTGCGACCATTAATGCCGCCCTTCGCGTTAATCTCTTCAACTCCCATGCGCATTCCATTGGTTACAGGCACGCCCCAAAGCGCAACAGGACCAGACAAAGGCTGATGTGATCCCAGAATGATTTTATCGTCAGTAACACCCTGTGCTGCCTGACTAGCGCTTGTAAATGCAGTGGCGGCAACAATCCCTGTCGCAACTGTTAGTCCCAAACGGACAAAACTTCTTCTCTTCATTATCTTCCTCCCAAAAGTTTTTAATTTATTTACTAATTACCTGCTCCCATACATGTAAAAGTCAATGCAACACCCATTCAATACATGGTGTTAATTAGGTCTGCATATTTCTTATTCACAAATGATCTCTTTAATTTCATGGTTGGCGTTAATTCATCATCTTCCGCTGTTAATATTTCATCAATTAGGCGAACTTTCTTAATTGTCTCCACTTGTGCAAAATTCTTATTCACCTTTTCAATTTCGCTCCAAACCAAATCAACAACTTCGTCTGTCCCGCAAAGGCTTTTAAAGTTGGTGAACGGTACGTCATGGTCTTGTGCAAATTTTTCGACGTTTTCTTGGTCGATCATAATGAGACAGGTCAAATATTTGCGTTTATCTCCAATGACCACGGCATCAGAAACGTACGGGCTAAATTTGATCTGATTTTCAATTTCTGACGGCGTAATATTTTTACCCCCCGCGGTAATAATAATGTCCTTCATCCGATCTGTGATTTTCACAAATCCTTCGTTATCGATATACCCAACATCGCCTGTGTGGAGCCAACCATCAACAACTGTCTCCGCTGTTTTTTCTGGCTGGTTTAGATATCCCATAAAGACATGCGGGCCTCTCAGCAGGATTTCGCCAGCATCAGATATGGACACTTCCGTATTTGGCGTTGGCGGACCCACTGTCCCAAGTTTGAATTGGCCTGCCAGATTTGTTGTCGCAAGACCTACATTTTCGGTCTGCCCATAGACCTCATACATATCAAGCCCAAGAGCCAAATACCATTTAATCAGATCTGGTGAAATTGGCGCGGCACCTGATCCCAAATAATGCGCCCTATCCAGTCCCAGAAAACGTTTGATATTTCTCAATACCAAATAGTCGCCAAGCCAGAATTTGGCTTTTAAGAAACTTGAAGGCGTCCGACCATCCATCTTACATTCCGCAACCTCATATCCCGTCGCGATCGCCAGTTTATAAGCCAGTTTCTGAAGGCCTGTTGCATCGCTAAGCTGCAAGGTAATGGCAGAATAGAATTTTTCCCAAATTCTTGGAACCGCAAAAAATATTGTCGGAGAGACTTCTCGAATATTTTCAGGAACGGTATCCGGCCCCTCCACAAAGTTCACAACGGAGCCTGAGAACAACGGTAAGAATACACTGTAGGCTCTTTCCGCAATATGACAGAGCGGCAAGAAAGACAATTGTTCATCTTCTGGTCCAAAGCCGACAATCGGTGTCAGGTTTGAAATTTGAAACATCAAATTACGATGTGAAATCATCGCCCCTTTTGGCGGGCCTGTCGTGCCTGAAGTATAAATTAGAATGGCAAGTTCCTGGGATTCTGATTTAGAAATAGCCTCTTCCCAAAACTCCGGATGCTCGGCATGGTATTTGTCGCCCATTTCATATAGATCATCAATGCTAATGACCATATCATCGGAGAAATCCCTAAGCCCTTCCATATCCAGGACAATAATTTTACGAAGATCCGGAACTCGATCTCGAACTTCCAAAATCTTATCAAGCTGCTCTTCATTCTCAACAACAAAGTATTTAGTTTTAGAATCTAAGCATAGATATTCGACTTGGGCTGAACTATCCGTCGTATAAACGCCATTGCTAACGCCGCCGACACCTAGAATACCCATGTCGAAATAGAGCCACTCTGGATTATTATCGCTGAGTATAGAAACGACCTCGCCGCGGTGAAGGCCTAAAGAGACTAGCCCCAGCCCAATCGACCGCGCGCGCGCGCCATATTCGGTCCAAGAAATCGTCCGCCATATGCCGAGATCCTTCTCCCGCATGGCAACTTTTTCATTGAACTCGCCAACTCTTTTCCAAAAGAGCTTTGCTGTTGTATCCGTTCCCTCAATCAGGGTTGGCGGGTATGTAATTGCGTTCATATGATTATCTCCCTACCGTCCTGCTCATCGCCATGTTTTCCGTTTTTTCCAGCGGCGTTTACCGCGAACACCATGATCTTGCATTCCAAGATAGAATTCTTGGATATCTTGCTTTTCAAGAAGATTTGCAGTCGTATCTTCCATAACAATACGGCCAACCTCCAGAACATAACCAAAATCTGCAGTATGCAATGCTATATTAGCATTCTGCTCCACCAAAAGCATGGTCATTCCCTGCTCAACATTTAGACGCTTAATAATCCCAAAAATTTCTTTAACAAGCAGCGGACTTAGTCCCAAACTCGGCTCATCAAGCAACATGACTTTTGGACGCGACATCATTGCACGGCTAATAGAAAGCATTTGTTGCTCACCACCAGAAAGCTGTCCAGCTGGTTGTTCACCGCGTTGCTTCAAGATTGGAAAATAATCGTGAACCAATTCTAGGTCTTTCGCAATAGCGTCTTTATCGTTTCGCGTGTATGCCCCCATCATTAAATTATCATAGACACTCAAAAATGGGAAAACTTCCCGCCCCTCAGGCACGTGGCTAAGGCCGCGCCGCATAATCTGATCGGGATCTTTCTTTTGAATGGTCTGACCGTCGAAGACAACGCTTCCTTTTTGCGGATCCATGACACCACTAATGGTCTTCAATATCGTTGTCTTGCCGGCACCATTAGCGCCAAGGACGGTTACAATCTTACCCTCTTCAACGTCCAATGAGACGCCGCGAATTGCCATAATTGGTCCGTAATAGGTTTCGATATTTCGAACTTTTAAAATCGGCTCTTTCATATCATCCTCCCAAATACGCTTTAATCACTTCTGGATCTTTTTGCACTTCGCTTGGTGTACCTTGCGCGAGCATTCGGCCATAATTTAAAACAAGAACGCGGTCGGAGACTTCCGAAACCAATCCCATATCATGCTCAACCATTAAAACCGTGATCCCCAAATCCTTCTTAATATCTTCGATCCAGAATGCCATGTCCTGGGTCTCTTCAACGTTAAGCCCTGAAGACGGCTCATCTAGAAGGATCAATTTAGGTTCTGTACAAAGAGCACGACCAAGTTCAACAACCTTCCGCACCCCGTAGGGAAGGTTCATGATCAAACTTTCTCGGTAATGCTGCAAATCGAGAAAGTCAATGATCTCTTCAACCTTTTCCCGGTGGGCAAGTTCCTCTTTTCGAACTGAAGGCAAAAATAGACTTTCTGCAAAAATTGATCTTTTTGTGTGGCAATGTCTCCCCACCAAAAGATTCTGGAGAACCGAAGCATGCTCAAACAATTCAATATTTTGAAATGTGCGGGCAATCCCCAATCCCGCAATATCATGCGGCGGAGTTTCGGTTATATCCTGTCCATCGAGAGTCATGCGGCCTTCGGTGACATCATAGATCCGGCTTATAAGATTAAAGATAGTCGTTTTACCCGCACCGTTTGGTCCAATAATGGTAAAGCACTCACCCTTTTTAATGTCAAAGTTGACACCGTCAACTGCCTTCACGCCACCAAAATTAATGGCAATATTTTCTGCTGTAAAAAGGCTCATTTCAACCTCTCAGATTTCATATAAGATTTCTGGCGTTTGAATGTCGCCTTTTTGTAAAGCGGGAACATTTGGAAATAGAGCTTTACCTTTAGCCAACGACCATAAATTCCCATAGGCTCAAAGATGATGAAAAACACAAGGATTAAGCCAAATATCAAGGGCTCAATACCGGGTATTTCCGCAATCTGTGTCGGAACATAATCTTTCAAAATCGCGAGTGCTTGCGGTAATGCCAATATGAACAAAGCCCCGAAGATTGCACCGTGTAAAGATCCAAGCCCGCCAACAACAACCAAAACCAACAATTCAAGAGATTGCAGCACAGTAAAACTCTCTGGAGATAGGAAGCCCAGCTTATGAGCGAACAAAGCCCCCGCAAGACCGGTTATTCCAGCACTCAATGCAAACGCAATTGTTTTTGTTTGAGCAAGATTAACACCCATACTTTGGGCCGAAATTTCAGAATCTCGAACTGCCATCATTGCGCGCCCGGTCGGAGAGCGTAAAAGGTTCAGTGAGAACAAAATCACAGCTACCAGAACACCTAGACACAGATAATAGAACGGTGTTCCATCGCTAATTTCTATGTCACCGATATATACCGCCTCAACCATTAGTCCCGAATACCCGTGTGTAACACTTTCCCAGCGAGATAGAATTTCCTCGATGATGATGGCGAAAGCAAAGGTCGCTATGGCAAGATATATACCAACCAATCGAAGCGCTGGTATACCAATGGCAACACCCGCGAGGCCTGCGAAAAGACCCGCTAACGGAAAAGATATGAAGAAGGAGAAAACAATCGGTTCCTCCATAAACGGAAGCGAAACCCCGTTCCCCGTTAAGACGGCCTCTGTATAGGCACCGATGCCAAAAAAGGCGGCATGACCAAGGCTCACCAATCCTGTATACCCAGCAAGCAACATCAGCCCAACGCCAGCGATAGCCATAATATAAAGCTGTGTCATTTGGCCCACATAATATTCTTCTAAGAAGAACGGGACAATCAGGACTGCAGCCAACAATGCACCATAAGACCAGTAGTATCCGGAGTGTTTCGCAATTTTAATATCTTGCTCATACTCGGTTTTAAACAAAAAACGCATAATTACACCCTCTTCCCTGTCTTCTCACCAAACAGGCCTTGAGGCCGTACGACCAAAACAATCAACAACACAACGTATGCTGCTACATTTTTAAAGCCAGGAGGTAGATAGAACCCTGCTAGGGTCTCAATTATTCCAATAATGATACCGCCAACCACGGCTCCCGGAATGGATCCAAATCCACCAAGAACGGCTGCAGGAAACGCTTTCAATCCAAGAAAGCCCATGCTGGTATCAATCAATGTGGTCGGTGCCAGCAATATGCCTGCCGCGGCGGCAACTGCTGCACTAATACCCCAGATCATAGAAAAGACTGATTTTACGGGGATCCCCATATAATAGGAGGCTAATTGATTCTGGGAGGATGCCTGCATTGCCACACCCAGTTTGGTGTAGGTGAAGAAGGCATAGAGAATACCACATAACAAGAAAGTTGCGATAATTACCGATAAATCAATTTGGGAAATCACAAGAGAGCCCATTGATTGAGGTAAAATTTGCATTCCTTCACTGGAAAATGGTGTGGAGATCGCGTACGTCTCGGTTCCCCACCCGGGCACCATTCCCGCAACACTGCGGGCAATATAGCCAAATCCGATGGTTACCATAACGATGGAAAATTGCGGTTGTCCTAATACCGGTCGCAGAACGACGCGGTCGACAAGATTACCGATCACGAACATGCAGCCTATTGCAGCAGCAGCCCCCAACCAATAGTTCCACCCCAGTATAGAAATAAAGGTATATGCGAGAAACGCTCCGAGCATCATAAGCTCGCCCTGAGCGAAATTAACAACTTCAGTTGCTTTGTAGATCAATACGAAACCGAGTGCGACTAGCGCATAAATGCACCCAATTGACACTCCGCCTATGACCAACTGTAAAAATTCTAACAGAACGGCCTCCCCTGTTTGTCCGATGGTTTTTGTTTATTCAGAAAAGCCGCGTCACATATCGGACATCCGCGGCTCTTGTTAAAACTATAGTCAGTCTTTTATTTTAGCGTCAACAGTAGATACGTGAACGGTAAGTCAATTTATTGTTCGCACATGCAGCATAAATTTTTATTTAGTTAAAAAACTGCAATTTGTGATGAAAATAATTAAAAATACTCAATAATTATATTATTGACTTAGGTTTTTATATTGAAACATGATGTATTTTTATTGAAAATAATTTATTTTTACTTGAATCAAATTTTATTTGTTTATCAATTAACACCGCCCATACCTTGAAAGCTTGATCTAATTTACTAAAACGTACGTTAGACCTAACGATTACATGTAAATATTTCGGGGCCTATTTCACTTTAAAAGTGTGACATATCTTGCCTCCATAAAATCAAATTTCGTAATTGATTATATTCCTGACAAAGTTCCTCGCTAGCAAAGTAATCAAATTGCAGGTAGAATCTTTGAAAGATGATCAAACGCCAAAAAACCATACTAATAAGGCGTTTTTTCGTATCAAATACGTATCTGATATCAGTTTTACCCACTAGGACCGAGAAATGGCTGCCACTATTCCCTTTAAGAAAGAGCTCGAATTCCAATATGGCGTTGCGAGTGAACTAAGCCCCTCCATTCGCCGAGTTATTGCAGGAAACGCCAGCTCTTTCACGCTGCATGGTACGGGAACTTACATCATTGGCCGGGGCGAAATCGCGGTTATCGATCCAGGCCCTTATGATGAAGAACATATTGATGCAATCTTGCGGGAAACAGCTGGTGAAACCATCACCCATATTCTGGTAACCCACACGCACAGCGACCATTCACCCGGCGCTGCCATTTTGAAAAAGAAAACAGGGGCTAAAACTTACGGATTTGGCCCACACGGCAGCGGTAAACCCGGTATGAAGCCTGAGCAGGACGGCGATATGGATTTCGTCCCTGATGTTAAAGTCGCTGACGGTGATAAAATTAAAGGTGCCGGTTGGACAATGAAGGCCATTCACACGCCGGGCCACCTCTCCAACCATCTGTGTTTCGAGCTTATGGAAGAGAAAACGCTATTCTCTGGAGATCATGTCATGGGCTGGTCCACGTCCATCGTATCTCCGCCCGACGGTGACATGGTGCAATATTTGGATAGTTTAGAAAAACTGCTGGATTATGATCACAAATTATATTGGCCGACCCACGGCCCTGCTATTACCGACCCACATCCGTTTGTACGCGGCCTTATCGCCCATCGTCACGGACGGATCGATCAAATTCGAGAGTGTTTGAAAAATGGGCCAATGGGCATCCCAAGCATGGTGGAAAAGATGTATACGGATGTCCCAGAATATTTGCATCCCGCTGCGGCACGCTCTGTCTATTCACATATCATTATGCTTGTAGAAACGGGAGAAGTTAAAACCGATGGCGGCATTGAAGTGACATCAACTTACCAACTGGCATAAAATTAAAAATTGGGACGTCAGAGCGCAAATTGGTTCTGACGTCCTCTTTATTAGTCGCGGAAATTTATGTATTGCAGGGGCATATCTGTTTCTTGCTCTTTGCAAAATGCGATGGTCTCCTGCAGTTCGTCCCGTTTTTTACCGGTAACGCGCAACTCATCCCCCTGAATTGACACTTGCACCTTAATTTTCGAGCCTTTGATCAATTTAACCAGCTTCTTGGCAAGTTCTTTATCAAGGCCTTCCCGGACGATCACTTGCTGGCGGACACTTTGTCCGGCGGCATGTTCAAGCGGCTTATAATCAAGCACAGCCGCATCCACTTTACGACGTGTGAGGTGCCCTTGAAGAAGTTCGTGCATTTGCTTCAGCTTCAACTCATCGTCCGCAAGGATCGTTAGGACGCCTTCATTTTGTTCAATACTGCAATGGCTGCCCTTAAAATCGTAACGCGTTTCGATTTCACGGCGCACATTATTCAGCGCATTTTCAACTTCGTTCAGGTCTGTTTTTGAAACAATATCAAATGACGGCATAACACTCTCCTCAGCTCATTTGCTCTTTTGTATGGCGGAATTTAATGTTCGGCCAGTCTTTTTCTGCCCGTTCCAAATGCCACGCGTTTCGAGCAAGGAATACAGGCGCGTCATCGTGGTCTTCGGCTAAAGATGCCTGATTGGCATCCAAGAATTTTTTAAGTTCTAGATGATCTTCATGCTCCACCCAACGAGCGGTATAAAGTTCAGTCTGTTCAAAGTTCACCGGGATATCATACTCCGTCCGAATACGATCCGCGAGCACTTCAAATTGCAAGGCACCCACAACACCGACAACCCATTCGGATCCCATTCTGGTTTTAAAGGTTCGCGCAGCGCCTTCTTCTGCTATTTGAATAAGAGCGCGGCTCAAATGTTTCGCCCGCATGGGGTCAACTGGCCGCACTTTTTGTAAAAGCTCAGGCGCAAAACTTGGAATACCAGTAAAGCGGATATTCTCACCTTCGGTAAGGGCATCCCCAATGCGCAAATTCCCATGATTGGGAAGACCGATGATATCTCCGGGCCAGGCTTCTTCTGCCAGTTCACGGTCCTGCGCCAAGAACAAAACTGGATTGTGAATTGCCAGTGTTTTACCCGAACGCACGTGTTTTAATTTCGCACCGCGTTTGAAATGACCAGAAACCAAGCGCAAAAAGGCGATGCGGTCTCTGTGTTTTGGGTCCATGTTTGCCTGAATTTTAAACACAAATCCGCTAACTTTGGTCTCGGTCGGCTCGACTGTTCGGTCTGCAGTTACCGCCGCCACTGGCGACGGCGCCATTTCGGTCAAACCGTTCAGCAAGGTTTCAACACCAAAATTATTAATGGCGCTGCCAAAATAAACAGGCGTTAATGTACCGTCCAAAAATGCTTGCTTATCGAAGGCTGGACATAGTTCCCGGACCATTTCCACGTCTTCACGCAATTTTGCAGCATAGTCAGCAGGTAAACATTCATCGATTTTCGGATCATCAATGCCGTTGCAGACAATGCCCTCATCAAGGTGATTATTCTTATCTTTGCTGACCAAAACCAGACGATCTTTAAACAAATCGTAACAGCCAAGGAAACTCCGGCCCATTCCAATCGGCCAACTTGCCGGAACAACGTCCAAAGCAAGTGTTTGCTCGATATCATCCAAAAGCTCAAAAGGATCAAGCGACTCACGGTCGAACTTATTGATGAATGTGACAATAGGCATATCGCGAAGACGGCACACTTCAAACAATTTCCGTGTTTGAGCTTCAATACCTTTCGCGCCATCAAGGACCATGACAGAGCTATCAACCGCGGTTAGTGTCCGGTAGGTGTCTTCACTAAAATCTTCATGGCCCGGCGTATCGAGAAGATTAAAGGTTTTACCCTCATAGTCAAAAGTCATGACAGACGAGGCCACAGAGATACCGCGCTCACGCTCCACCTTCATCCAGTCAGAACGAGCACGCCTTTGTTCGCCACGTGTTTTAACCGCGCCTGCTAATTGGATCGCACCTCCAAATAACAGCAATTTTTCGGTCAACGTGGTTTTACCCGCATCGGGATGCGCAATAATGGCAAATGTCCGTCTGTTGGACACCCGTTCTTCAAGCTTACTCATGATCAAACCCGAGCTCTATTCACTAAAACTGTGAACGGCTCTCAATAATGGCGTGCACGAAAGGCCCGCACACAAAAAACATTGGCGAAGATGTATATGGAATTCTGTAAATCTTCAATCTATTTCAATGGAAAAGTGCCGTTTTAGTGATGCTCTGAGTTGATGGGTTACAGGAGCTTCACCATCAACATCCAGTTTTCACCCATTAGATTGCCTTCAAAAGGAATGGCCTTTTCATTGTCTGCCACCTGAAATCCTAATGCTTCGTAGAGGCGAAGGGCACTTTCATTGCCGCTTCGGACTATAAGGCTGTTTTTTGAAACACCGGCTTCTCGGGCAAGATCATCTGCGCGTTTCAACAATCGGGCGGCGCAGCCTTGGCGCTGAAAATCCTCAGATGTGGCGAGCGTATTGATGTACCAATTACCCACGGTTTGGTTTTCCAGGCGCGCCAACGGCTGAACCACAGGGGGTAATTTACTAATTTCTGCTGTCGTATCTATTTTTGTTCGGCGGAAGGAGTTCAGGAGTGCCGCGACTTTACCGCCGCTAACCAGAAGCTGACATTTTTTGTAGCTATAATCACTCGTATCTTTTTGAACAATTTCTTCGCCAACGACCCACGGGTCTCTATGTGGGTTTGCCGTTTTCCAGCAGTAATAGGGAATACCCGATGCGGCAAGGTTTGCCAGTCTGGCGATGTCTTTCGCGTCGGCGGACCGCGCGTCTCTCAATTGCATTTGAATGACCAATTTACTTTAAAAATATCACTATCTGCGCCCGACCATATTGAAGGTCAAGCGCAGATAATAATGATGTCGGTTTAGTCTTCTGAGACTTTAAGAACCAATTTACCGAAGTTTCCGCCTGTGAACAATTTCAAGAAAGTGCTCGGGAAATTTTCGATACCTGTGTCTACATGTTCTTTAAACTGCAGCTTGCCTTGGCTGTACCATGTGGCAAGTTCCTGAACGCCTGAACCATATTGCTTAATATAATCAAAGACGACAAAACCTTCCATGCGGGCATGTTGGACCAACAAGTTCAGGTAGTTTGATGGACCCTGAACAGCCGTTGTGTTGTTGTACTGCGAAATTGCACCGCAAATAACCACACGTGCGTGACGGTTCAGACGGGCAAGCGCCTGATCTAGAATATCACCGCCGACGTTATCAAAGTAGACATCAACACCTGTTTTCAAAGGCTCTTTCATGTCAGAAAGGAAGCTGTCTGACTTGTAGTCTAGGCAAGCATCGAAACCCAATTCGTCAACCACGTAACGGCACTTGTCAGCGCCACCAGCGATACCAACGGCGCGCGCGCCTTTAATTTTCGCAATCTGACCAACCATGGAGCCAACCGCACCAGCAGCACCAGAGACCAAAACCGTGTCCCCTTCTTTCACTGCACCAACGTCGGTAAGACCGAACAAGGCCGTAAGACCTGGCATACCGAGGCCGCCAAGGTAGCTTTCAAGCGGCGCTAATTTTGGATCAACTTTTACAAGTTCTTTTCCATCAGACACACCATATTGCTGAATACCATGCATGCCCGTTACGAAATCGCCTGCGGCAAATGCTGGATTGTTAGAGGTAACAACTTCACCAACTGTACCAGCGCGCATAACCTCGCCCAGACCAACAGGGGCAATGTATGATTTTGCATCATTCATCCAACCGCGCATGGCCGGATCAAGTGACGCGAAATGAACTTTCACAAGCACTTGGCCGTCGCCGGCAACAGGGGCATCAGTCGTTACAAATTCCCAATCACTGTCTTTGGGGAGGCCAACCGGACGTGCGGCAAGACGATATTGTTTATTTTTGAGGGTCATTTTATTACCTTGTTTTGATTACCAAACTACATCCAACCTTTTTTCTTTAAAAAGATCAAGACCGATCGTTCAAAATAGAAAAATGGATCAATTTTTCAGACGTTAAAACTGAATTGAAGCCACTGCGCTATCAAAAAATGGGGTCCGCTTTTCAAAATAATGAGTGGCATTTGCTGTCAATGTAATCAAATAAAGCTTGCCGCTATCCAGCGTGAATACTGACCGACTTCGATAATCTACGCCGTTCGCATCGGAGCTGTGCAAATCGAAACGATACCCCTGCTTCGATCCATAATTAACCGGCTCAAGCGGTGTAACTTTGGTAACAGCATGACCCACCAACGCAATACTGGAACGATAGATTTCAACAACTTCGTCAGGTGACATACCTGATTTAAATACCGGCGCTTTATCTTCACTAGCTGAGGTGAAAGCAAAAGGGAGTTTTTTACCATCTTCAACTGGCTTCCAAAACTGTACCAATTCTAAAATCGGTCCATATTGTGTCCAGCTGACCAGATTTCCAGATTTCGTTTCGTTAATATCTTCACTCGTGGCAACAGTGTAGCTGTCCCACATTTTGCTATCACCAACTTTTAATAGCTTGGCCGATTGAAGACAGCCTGTTGTTAAAAGCACCAGAGCAAGTACCAGAATTTTTTTCATTTCATTTCCTCAACTGATGAATATATGTATGAACAATCGCTGTGTCACCAGCATTTGGGTTCTGTTCTAAGTATGTTTCATAATGTGAAATAGCTTCAGCGGTTTTCTGTTGCCGCTGATAAACCAGTCCCATTTTTTTATACGTTTTCAAAGGAGCCGGCGTTATTTGTGCCGCCTCTTTATAGCTCTCCAACGCAAGGGCTAGATCCCCGTCATCTCCACGGCGACGATAAACTTCGCCTTTAAAATAGGAAACCTCATGGGGATCAAAACCATTTTCTTTTAACTGATCAAAAACGATCAGACTTTCTGCCATTCTCCGAGACGAAATAAGTTCATCAGCCCAATCATGCCAGCGAGAAAAGCGAAGCCGCTTAAAGGTTGAGCCTTGCGTTGTGTTGCTTACGGAAAATTTAGTTTCCTTGCCCCGGCTCATGGATTTTAGTTTCACAATACGCTCTTCTGTTGGCGGATGCGATGACCAAAAAACACTCCCTGTATCATCGTCTGAAGCTTCTTTCTCAGCCTTTACCTGCTCCCATAATTTTGCAGCTTCCCGAGGATCAAATCCCGCGTGGTAAAGCAAATCGAAACCAACCTTATCCGCTTCATGTTCCATATCACGTGAATAGGATTGAATGGAACCAAGGCCACCGATCTGTGCCGCTAGACCGACAATACCAACGCCAAAACCAGCTGTTGCAATAGAGAAAAAGGATAAAAAATCAGTGGTTGCTTTAGCTGTCTCCCATTTCTTTAAACTATGCTGGTTCAAATAATGAGCTGCCTCGTGGCCCAACACTGTCGCGAGCTGGGCTTCGTTTTGAGCCCGAAGGAGCAAACCCGTCCAGATGTGCATAGAGCCGTTAGGTGCCATAGAAGCATTAAAGTGAGGGTTTTTTATAACGAACAATTTGATATCCTGGCAATGGGCAGGCATCACCTTGCACAGCAAGTTATTCAGATAGGCGTTTAGCTCCGGATCGCGGTCCACCAGCTCACTATTGGCAAGACGCCTCTCGAAACGATCCATTACCATCCAGAGGCCCGCTTCTGTGGAATTCAAATCAGGCCGGTGTCCCGGCTTAATTTGACCATCCTCAGCCGTGCTTAAGCACCCAGCTAGACCTAAGGCAACAATCGGCAGAAATTTCTTAGCAAGTCTCATAGGGGAATATCTGAATACAAAGCATTAGTAGCATTTATAGTTGCATCAAAAGTTCTCAAATCCCCAGTAGTTGAATGGATACGGTTAAACCAATGGAGTTCTCCAGTTTCCAAATCGACGAGTGATGCAAAACCGATCTGCTGCCCTCCTTGCATTGTTGTCCCAAACAATGCGGCCATCAGTACTTGAGCCGCCACGCGAGAGCCTGAAGAATAAGAATCCCTCAGATAAACAAACAATCCATATTTTGCTCCGTAGGCTTCATTGAGTTTTTTTGTTGTTTTACCCAATTCCCAATCAAATCTTCCATTTGCAAGGGTCGGCAAGCGCAACATGGGGTTTTGTTGGTATAGCAATATCGATAGGCCAACGGCTTCATGAAGGTTGATCAAATCTTGACCTGTTTTCTCGGAAACACCATTGGCGTTATCTTTATAAATTGACGCGTCATAACCGAGGTTTTGAAAATACTGTGCTGTAATTTCGGTGACGTAATTCGTGGCGGTAGATGTCCAAAGTGCGTTAGGCTCTTTCATACCCCCTGCAGACAATTCACTTAGTTCAACGTCTGGGCGCATAATTAGGATTTTTTTATTGTTAAGCCCGTCTGCACCGAGTCCTCGAAGTGATTTAATTTTATCACTGAGTTCGACTTCAGCAATTAGATTTTTAAGAGGATCAACATCGTCATAATCACCTGCGGTAATAGGATTTTGCTCGGCCGCTATATTAACTTTTTCGCACGAAGCTGTCCCTTCACACAGTAAAAAATCACGACCGAAGTTCGGTTGCATTTTGATGACGATTTTCTGATTATTATTCAGACTATCAGCATATACACGTGGAACTTCAGGTCCGAATTTTTGCTCAGACACAACAGAAGAGTATACTTGACTGACCGTTCTCAATTGACCTGACGAGCTTGATGTTGACGTTTTTGGCGATTGCGCCGTTGTTTTCAAATTCGTGTTCGTTGTTGTACAGGCTGCTAAAACCGTCATAGCAAGCATTGTAATTGATAATTTTTTTATTGAACCCATTTTCCACCCCTTTAGTCAGAGACATAACCTAACAAAGGAGCAAACTACCCACAACTAGAAATCGAAATGAAATTAATTAATTCATCTAATTGTGGGCTTTGGTTTAAGCCGTTGGCAGTTTGTAATCCTTAAACTGTTCGCGGAGTTTTGTTTTTAGCAATTTTCCAGTCGCTGTATGGGGGAGCTCGTCTACGAACACCACATCATCGGGAAGCTGCCATTTAGCAAGTGTGTTTTCAAGATGCGCTAAGACATCTTCACGGGTTACCGGATGTCCCTCTTCCTTGATTGCGATAACCAGTGGACGTTCGTCCCACTTTGGATGAGGTATGGCGATAACTGCTGCCTCAACAATACCAGCGCAACCGATGGCTTCATTCTCAACGTCGATTGAGGAAATCCATTCGCCGCCAGACTTAATCACATCCTTGGAGCGGTCGGTAATTTGCATGTAGCTATCTTTATCCAACGTCGCAACATCGCCTGTATCGAACCATCCATCAGCACCTACGACATCGCCGCCTTCAGCTTTAAAGTATCCACTTGTGATCCACGGACCACGAACCATCAGGCGTCCAAAGGCTACACCATCACGTGGCATTTCATTATTTTCGTCATCGACAATTTTCAGCTCCACACCGAAAACAATCCGTCCCTGCTTGAGGCGAACATCAATTTTCTCACTCTCAGACAAATTTTCATGCTTTTTAAGCAAGTTGCCTGTTGTCCCGATTGGGCTGGTTTCAGTCATTCCCCACGCATGGACAACATTGACACCGAAGTCATTTATAAACGTTTCAATCATTGACCGCGGTGCAGCAGATCCCCCGATAACAGTTCGGTTCATGGTTGAGAATTTCAGTCCATTTTCTTTCACAT
>MAAC01013496.1_pt1 | contig 17343 bp, 12 predicted proteins | sample 1115981 | NCBI WGS metagenome assembly MAAC01 (sample SAMN04961126, study PRJNA320927) | seawater metagenome | isolation source: sample BD02T64 sea water enriched with oil for 64 days | place: USA:Gulf of Mexico | collected 2013-07-27 | reverse complement strand
TGGCGTACGAACAGCATCAACTATTACTACGTCTTTTGGATTTAAACTCATCATTATTCTCCTATGCTATCCGTGACTTAGCTGTAAAAGCTTTCGCCGTTTTTCGCCATTTCACGCAATTTATCAGTTGGCGTATAAAGGCCACCAAGATCTGCGTACTTATCACAGCTCTCAACAAACGCTGCAACACCAACAGAGTCGATGTAACGTAACGCGCCACCACGGAATGGAGGGAAACCAACACCAAAGATCAAGGACATGTCAGCATCAGCAACAGAATCAACAATCTTCTCTTCCAAACAACGAACCACTTCCAAACACATAGGAATCATTAGACGATCAATGATTTCTTGGTCTTCAAAGTCTTTCGGCTCACCAACAACAGGCTTGATTAGCTCGTAAGCTGCTTCATCAACAACTTTCTTCGGCTTACCCTTCTTATCAGTTTCATACTTGTAGAAACCAGCGCCATTCTTCTGGCCATAACGCTTGTTTTCATACATAACAGTCGTTACATCTTTGAAGTCGTAGCTCATACGCTCAGGGAAACCTTCTGCCATTACTGCAGCGGCGTGAACACCTGTGTCAATACCAACAACATCCATCAAATATGCGGGGCCCATTGGCCAACCAAAACGTTCCATAACTTTATCGGCCTTTTGGAAGTCAACGCCATCGCGCATTAACATGCCAAAACCACCAAAGTACGGGAACAATACACGGTTAACCAAAAAACCTGGGCAATCGTTAACAACAACCGGGGTTTTACCCATCTTCTTCGCATAAGCAACTGTTGTTGCAATCGCTTCATCAGAAGACTTTTCACCACGGATAATTTCAACCAATGGCATCATGTGCACAGGGTTAAAGAAGTGCATACCAACAACATTCTCTGGACGCTCAAGGCCTTCGGCCAATCGCGTAATAGAGATGGTTGATGTGTTAGACGCTAGCACGGTGTTCTTACCGATATGCTTTTCTGTCTCTGCTAATACAGACTTTTTAATCTTCTCGTTTTCAACAACCGCTTCAACAACGATATCAACAGCGGCGAAATCACCGTAGTTCAACGTAGGGCGAATGGAAGATAAAATCTTACCCATCTTCGCCGCTTTCATTTTCTTACGATCAACACGCTTAGAAAGTAGCTTAGTGGCTTCAGACATACCTAAGTCCAATGCAGGCTCAGCGATGTCTTTCATGATGATTGGCGTACCTTTGCTAGCAGATTGGTAAGCGATTCCGCCACCCATAATGCCTGCGCCAAGTACAGCAGCCAAGTTTATGTCATTGGCTTTCTTTTCCCACGTTGAGGCAGTCTTCTTCAATGCTTGGTCGTTTAAAAACAAACCAATCAATGCTTCAGAAGCAGACGTCTTAGCCATTTTAGCGAAACCTTTCGCTTCAATTTCCAATGCCTGCTCACGCTTCATGCCAGACGCTGCTTGCATCGTCTTCACAGCTTGAATAGGTGCAGGATAATTGCGGCCCGCTTGCTGTGCAACCATTCCCATACATGATTGGAACGCCATCATGTTTTCCATTGGAGGAAGCGTTAATGGCTCAAGCTTTTCTTGACGCTTAGCTTTGTAATCAATCTTACCTTCAATGCACTGCTTTACTAATGCAATAGCAGCATCTTTCAGCATTTCAGGTGCAACAACTGCATCTACTACGCCATCTTTTAATGCTTTTTCAGGTTTATGCTGGCCAGCTGCACAAATCCACTCAACAGCGTTATCCACGCCAATAATACGAGGTAAACGCACAGTGCCACCAAAACCAGGATAGATTCCTAATTTTGTTTCAGGCAATCCAACTTGAGCTGCCGTAGACATAACACGGTAGTCAGTGGATAAACACATTTCTAAACCACCACCCAATGCGATGCCATTAATAGCAGACACTGTAGGGAAGGGTAGATCTTCAATGGCAATAAATGCTTTGTTAGCTTCTAATGCCCAACCAGCAAGCTCTGCTTCTGGCAACTTGAACATGTCAGTGAATTCCATGATGTCTGCACCAACGATAAAAACATCTTTACCACTAGTTACGATCATGCCCTTCACAGAGCTATCGGCAGCAACTGCATCAGCAGCAGCTTTCAACTCATCTAGAGTTATACGATTGAATTTGTTTACAGATTCGCCTTGCAAATCAAAGTTGAGTTCGACGATACCGTCTTCTAACGGTTTAACCGTTATCGCTTTGCCTTCATATACCATCAACTGTTTCTCCCATATAGGGTTGACGAAGGAAATAAAAAACCAACCAGTTTTAAAGCACTGGCGGAGAGCCGAGAAAGTCTGCGACAATCGCATGACTTTAGCAAGTATTTTAGGATTTGGAGCTCGTTTGAAGGCTAAGGTTGTAATTTTCAGTTAGAAACTGGTAAGTCAGAGTTAACGGACTAATAAGTCACGCCGAAAACCTTACACAATCACAACGCAGAATATGGTTATGCCATAAATGCATAAACAAAACCCCACGTACTGTTTGATTTATCAGGATCAAAAACAGACCCCTTTCTGATTATAAATTGATCGCAAAGTCAAACTGCCTTTCAGCAGCCGGTGGCTGCAAGAAATCACCCGACACTAACCCGACACCCTTCTGTATCACAGACAATAAGCACTCTGTATTTTCAACAAAGCCTGCTAACACAACAACCTTTCTCGCGGTTACCTGTTGCAACAACAATTTCAATTGATCATTCCATTGGTCTGCATTTTCTTCCACCGTATATCGCCTGTCTAACTTCACAAAATCCACTTCAAAATACTCAAGTAGCGATAATGATTGCTGTGACCCTCCAAAATTAGAAATACTGACTTTTGCCCTCAACTCTCTTAATCGACGAATAGCATCCTGTGACTCAGCAAATGAAGCTAATAACAAGGCTTCTGGTAATTCAAATACACATTGCGCGGAATCAATGCCGCTGCCTTCAAATGCTTTTTTCAACCAGGGTACAAACGTTCTATCCGCTATCGTTTTTGCAGTCAATTTAATAAAGAAAACGCTGATGTAGTTATTCATTCTATTAGCTTGACGCAATTCTTTCAGGGCCGACGCCACCACCCAGCGATCAATATAACTAACCAGTGCACTTTCATTCATAACACCCAAAAATTCTCTGGGAGTAATGATTTTCCCTCCCTCATTTAACCGAAGTAAGACTTCATAACGCTCATAACTATCCATCCCTAAACTAACTATTGGCTGATACACCAAACTTAAGCGCTTTGCTTTAATGGCCTGTTTAATCCTTTCAGACCAATCACCAATGTTAGCTTTATCAGTAATAACATCAGGAACCTTTACCATTGAATCATTCAGTGTCTTTATATTACCACCCATATTATCTATGGCCGTATCAAACTGTGCACTCTGTTTATCTATTTCATCAGGTTTAGTTTGCCAATGTATAGCCTTTACCGCATCACGCCCAGCAGCGTGCAAACTTGCATCTAACGATACATAACGTGAACCATTAAGGGCTCCACTGCCAACTAAAACAGTGCCACAACCAATCATCGCACTTAGCATGACGCCATCCGCATATTGAGCAGAGAAATGTGCCATCCAATCGTGTATTTTTTGGCATAAGGTTTCATGTCGTTGAGGATCAACCTGTGCAATGAACAATGAAAATTGGTCCACGCCAAAAGCTGACACTCTATCCATCGGGCTAAGTAGACTCATTAACCCATGGGCAATTCTCTGCCTCAATATTTCATCGGCTAAACCTAACTCATCAGCAAACTCTATCAATGAGGTCACTTGAACTCTCATCATTACTGGTGGAGCATCCTCACGGACATCCAACGAGGACAACACTTGTTCACACTGGTTATAAAAACCCGTCACTGTTAACAGTCCGCTATCTGGTTCAACGTTTTTTTGATAACCCGATATCGCTAGTTGTCGACGATAACGCAACGCACAGGATTGTATTTTTAACAATAATTGTGTGTGTTTTTCAGCATACTTTGATTCAGCATATTTAGACTCTACCTGCGCAGAATCAAAATGCTCAGGCCCTGCTAACTCAGCCATAGAAAATTGTCCGGCAGACCCCATCACTATTAATCGTAAAAAGTGCTCAGAGTAATGAACCTTACTCTCCGTTATAACAAACAGTGGCACAGCTTCCAGCAATGGGTCTTGACGTAATAACGCAAAGCACTTACGCATCAATACCTCATCCCCATGATCATATAGAACAACAACATCCACTGGCGTTGATTGCTTAAAACCCGCCACCAAATGTTCAATCAATACCGGTAATTGAGTGACTGTCGTAACCTGCAAATGTGCATTATTTAACGTACGCTCTATTAACAGCGATGATCGATTCTCAACATCACTCATCAATAACAAATTAAAGAATTTGGCCTTGGCAGTATGCTGTAAATTGTGTAACTCAGATACTAACGACACCAAAGGCACCGGCTCAGTATAAAAGCTATTCACACCAGCAGCTGCAGCGGCCATTCGGGATGTCATATCATTACTACGCCCAACAGCAATGCAAGGCACTCTCCCGTTACTTATAGCCATCACTGACAACAAATGCTCTTGACGATTGATAAGCTCCCCCTCAGTGACACCCCGCTTTCTTTCATTGCCATCAAAAACAAGGATAGCAACTGGCTCTCTAAATCTCACGGCATGAACCAAGTCATCCATACAACGAAATGACAACACTTGATAACCATGGCCTTTGATATCCACTGCCAAGGCTTGACTTACTTGTGGATTCTCATCAAGAAAATACACACGAGAAGCAGTATTTGTTAAAGTCGCAACGTCATTTTCTGCCCGCCTTAACATTTCCTCCATTAAGTGCCGACAAAGGGTTTCCAGCATCTGCACACAAGATGACATATATTCGACAACAGAACCGTTAATAGCCTCTTGTACTGCCCTCTGACTTCTTCCAAGAGCAATAACGGTACTTTCCATTTCACTTACTAGATCATAAACCTGGGTATAGCAACGCTCCTCACTGAGCTTCGCTATCTCATGCAACATCCTGCTGAATACGGTAAAGGATTCAGCAGAGAAATGGTTGTTAAGCACATCCTGCCAACGAAATGACAGGTTGTTAACCTCAGATAGCAAGGTGTGTAAATTTAGATGATCCGACCTATCTATATTCAATTCACTGAGATTCAACGGCTCTACATTCACACTCATGGTAAACACCTACTCATTAACAATCTATATATTGCCACTAGAAAGGAACACCACAACGATCATAGAATAGAAATCATGGAACAGCCTTCCTAATACCTTGATATAATATGTATCACGATCACGCTAAACAGTTACAGTCATAGTAACAGTATAGCAACCAACAACAATCCACAGGCTATTGTTCAATTATCATGCAGAACATCCAAACATTACAAGAATTTTTAGCGGCCTCCGGCGCGCAATACCGTTTCTTTGATCTAGGAAGACGCGTACTTAAGATGGACAAGTCGTTGTTTGAAAAGGTAGAAGCCAATCAAGTTCCGTATCCCTACCCTCTTCAGCGCCACGCATGGTTTGGTGTGTTGTTCTGGGACCCTAATAATTCCCATCAACACCATATTTGGTTTTTAAAGTTACCCCTAGACGAACAAGGCTACCTTAGCCTTGCAGCGCGCGATGACCTTCTACGCCGCGCCCTAGACCAGCTAGGCAATGCAATTATAAGCAACCAACAAGAAGACCCAGGCCATGTCAGCACACCCCAAAAAAGCAGAGAACTAAAAGATAACCCCTGGAGCTACACGCCTCGTCAAGACAAAATGGCAACCTTTCATGCTAAGGCATTGGTAGAGTTAAAACACCCAGGCAGTCAATACCTCACGCCGACACTCACATACCTCAATCAACCTGAACAGTTTTCACAGTGGCAACATATAGGCCTTCAGGGCATCGCTGACCTGTGCGCCAGGTGTGCTGAACCAGCAATTAGTAAGCAATTAGTAAAACACTTATCCCAACTGCCTAGTGAAGTAATGATTCCGCTTCTTCATGGATTAGAAAACGAAACCATCAACCTTGCCCTTAGCCAAGCGGTGGTTAGCTGTGCAAAACAAGGCGCAGCAGATAATACAACTCTTGCAGCCGCCATCCGGGGGCTATCAGGCAGCGTTGACAAACAAATCCAAAAACAGTACATCATTGATACGTTAAACACCTACCAAAAAGCTCCTGTATCCATTGAAATACTGGTTGCTGTTAGTGGTCGTGCTTGGGATAATCTGACAGATGCAAACGTTGCCTTATTATTCCTAGAAGCGCTTGCAACCAATGACGCCGGACAAGACGCCTTTAATCAGGTGCTCACTGACGTCCTATTTATGCCCATCGTGGGTCAGTGCATTCGCCAAGCATTTCGAGCCCCTGAGCGATCAGAAGCACTAGCAACTGCCATTGGTAACTTTCTGAGTACAGTCCATTGAGTACAGCCCATTGAATTCACTAGCGTGCCCTTGTGGGAGCAGCCTTCCCTACCAGGAATGTTGTCAGCGGTTTCATTCCAGAGATGAATACCCTCCCACCGCAGAGCAACTTATGCGCTCTCGCTACAGCGCATTTGTGAAAGCTGATGTTGCGTATTTGCTATACACGCGCCATTCCAGTACCCAATCTCTAGACAACCCCAAACTTCTACAACAAAGCTGCCAAGGTACAAGATGGACCGGACTACACATCCAGCAATGTCACCAAGGCCAAAGCAATGACGACCAAGGTAGCGTTACCTTTAGTGCTCATTACATCGAAAACGACAAACCTGGCGTACTCACCGAGACCTCTCGCTTTGTCAAAGAAGGCGAACAATGGTATTACTTAGATGGAGATCACGGGTCATCACATGCCCTACCCATTACCATGCCAGGCAGAAATGATGCCTGCTGGTGTGGCAGTGGGGTAAAATTCAAACGTTGTCATGGGTAAATAAAACCAAATACAGAGTCACGGAAGTGAAATCGAGCTGCAGGAGTTAAATATGGTCAGAATATTATCAATATACTTGCTCGTTTTGTTTGCAGTTGCAATGACTTGGTATATTACTAATCAGCTAAAAGATGCATACGCTAGCCTAAAAAACAATGGGGCTCTTGGCGCCGTGAAATCAATCTTTCTATTGCTAACCTTTATTTTATTTTGCGCAGCAGGGACTCAGTCTTTTTTTGAATCTCCCGAAGATATCGCCAGCCACGTCTTACTTATCGTGACGACAATACTTTTATCTTTCGCGTTGGCGATCAATAAAGCATCAATCAAAGGATTACTACAGGCAGGCAAACGTTATGCGTTGAAACTGAAAATGGTTATTGCTTACCAGCTTATAAAATTTGGCAAGCACAAATAAATCACCTTTCGCCTTTAACCATTTCCTGACTTGACTATTACCCTCAGCAGAAAACCCTTTCATGAGAAAATTATGACGATCAAAAAACAATCACGTTAAGCTGAGTGTTTTGTGAGCGCAACATTAGCGCGACCTAACCGCCCGAAATCATAGACATACTCTACATAAAGAAATAATGCACTTTTTCACAAAACAGACATATAAATAGATTATTTCCTTAATACTGTTACTACCTTTTTTACTTGCCCTCTCTTTCTACGGCCCTATACTCATGTTGATTTGCTTAAAACTGCAAACATAATAGCCAGCATTCGTGTTCGGCACTCATAGTTTATTTAAAGGAATTAGACATGCTTAAGAAACTAGCATTGGCAACAGCCGTATCAACGACTCTACTACTAACTGGTTGTGCAACTGGACCTTCTCCTGTAGGTGTTGGACTTATCACTGACGTTAAGGGACCTATCACTGCTACTGGCGAAACAGGTTCTAAGACTGGTACTTCTTGTGCAAACACTATCATTGGCTTGATCAACAAAGGCGATGCATCAATTGAGGCTGCTAAAGCTGCTGGCGGCATCACTGTTGTTGCTTCTGCTGATTACCACACAAAAGGTTTCTATCCTTTCGTTGGTGAAACTTGTGTAACTGTTACTGGTAAGTAATTACCAATAACACGTAAACGCATAATAAAAAGGGACAGATAGCAACTCACGCTATCTGTCCCTTTTTATTTTCTGGTAAGCTGTATTGCACGCATTAATACATCAAGACTTTATTACGACTTTCATCTCCACATCAACGGATGCTTATCATGCCCTCTTTAACCCTATTAAAACCACTAACACGCACCCTTTTTTGCTTATCTCTATTATGCTTACCGCTTTCCGGGTGTTCAGACAATAACAGTTCTAATAACAACCCTGATAGCAACACACATACTTCCACCCCCCCTCAAAGCTCCTCATCCACCACGTCAAGCAATGAAACCTACACCGAAGGTGTTCATTACAATATCCTGAAAGATCCAATCATAAACAACACTGACAACATCGTTGTAACAGAGTTCTTTTGGTATGGCTGTTCTCATTGCGCAAACTTTGAGCCCCTGCTTCAGCAGTGGGATAAGACAAAACCTACCGGTGTATCTCTAGAGCAGTCTCCTGCCATGTGGAATGACACAATGAAGCTACATGCCAAAGTATTCTTTGTTGCACAAACACTGGGGAACGCAGACAAGTTACATGCACAGCTTTTTACCACCATCATGGGCTTGCATGGCCAAAAGAACCTAGAAAAACACAAAGAAGCTATCGCCAGTGTATTCCAAACGTATGGACTCGAAAAAGACGCTTTTTACGCGCAAATAGATAGCTTCAAAACCAATGGACAACTTAGTCAAGCGGCAAAAAAGATGAAGCTAGCACAATTGAAGGGTACGCCATTAATCGTTGTTAATGGCAAATACTCCATTAACAACAGCAGCATAAAAAGTGCGGCAGAGCTACTCACCATTACCAATTTCCTAATTGTTAAAGAACAGGCCTCTATCAAAAAGTAGCACCAAGCACTGTACGAACAGCCACAACTGTACAAACAAACAGCATCACTCTATACTAGGCGTAAATCGGTTTCTTAATTACCATAGAGAACCATGAGCGCCTATATTCCCAAACCAGCTGAACAAGCCAATCGAAAAATAATTCACGTTGATTGTGACTGTTTTTATGCGTCTCTTGAGATGCTAGATAATGCTTATCTACGGAACAAGCCTATAGCCGTTGGTGGCGACGCCGAGCGCCGTGGAGTTATCGCGACCTGCAATTATGAAGCGCGCAAGTTTGGCATTCATTCAGCGATGGCCTCCTCTACGGCAAAACGCCTATGCCCTCACCTTACTATTGTCCCTCCCCGCATGAACCGTTACCGGGAAGCCTCCAAACAAATACATCAAATATTTAAGCAATACACGCAAACGATTGAACCTCTATCACTGGATGAAGCTTACCTAGACGTTACTGGTAAAGAAGATTATAAAGGTAGCGCTACATTAATGGCCCAAGCTATTCAAACGCAGGTATTTCAAGAAGTTGGAATTACCGTTTCTGCGGGTATTGCTCCCAATAAATTCCTTGCCAAAATTGCCAGCGACTGGAACAAGCCAAACGGTTTATTTACCATTACCCCCCCAGAAGTAGATGTATTTGTTCAAGCACTACCAGTGAATAAGCTATCAGGTGTCGGCAAAGCAACACAGAAAAAACTGGCAAAGATGGGTATATTCACCTGTAATGACATTCGTGGATACGCTCAGAACCACAGTGTTTTTGAACTTACTAAGCACTTAGGCGTGTTTGGAAAACGCTTACACCATCTAGCCTACGGTACTGACAACCGCCCAGTACAAGCAAGAGAATTCCGCAAATCCCTTAGCGTTGAACATACCTATTCAAAGGATTTAGGAGCATTATCGGAATGCATAGAAAAACTACCTGAGCTACAACGTGAAATGGAAGGTAGGCTCAGCAAACAATCAAGTCAACACCCCATCAAAAAAGCTTTTATCAAAATAAAATTTTGTGATTTTACGCAAACCACCATTGAACGCAGCATTGAACATAGAGCGAAGGAGCCACAACTCAATACCTACCAAGCCCTTTGTGAAGAGGCTTTCGTTCGAGGCAATAAGCCAGTCCGCTTGTTGGGGCTTGGTGTACGGTTTGAAGAACCGATAAAAGCAGGTTCTCAACTTAGCTTTGCCTTCCCCTCTGCGTAACCTGCTTGAACCAGACTGGAACAGCCACACCGGCAGCGGGGAAGTATTTTATTACTTGATACGGCGTCTCATCATCACCACAGTGAACATCAACAACATCCAAGCCTCCAATGCTCCACCGAATTTTTTGATGACAATATTGTCGCTGGTATCAGGGTCCAATAATTCGCTAGACACACTGCTAGTGAACGACATTGATTTCTTATTTGCCGTAGTCGCAACAAATGTCACTATTGATGATTCTCCCACCGATAATACCCCTATTTGACACGTTTCAGCGGCAACATCACATACAATAGAATCAGAAATCGTTGTCACCGATACCACGTCAGCAGGGAAAACCGTTTCCAAAACGACATTCGATGCCGCATCAATACCATTATTGGTAACGGTCGCAATATACTGAATGGTACCAATATCAGGGTCATCCTCCGATTTCTTAAATTTGCCATTATCACCCACTAAGGTTAGCGCAAGATTCGCCCGGTCAACTGGCTGAACATTGCCAAGAACAAGATTCAATGCCTGATTAGCATCAACAATCCCTGTGCCACACCCACTACAACTCGCAGGAAACGCCCGAGCGCTAGTTCGTATAGCATCCTCCAATTCTTCAACGGTTATATCACTCTTCGCACCAAATAATAGTGCCACAACGCCAACCACGTGAGGCGTTGCCATACTCGTACCTTGATAATAGAGGTAATCATCCGCTGTTGCTCCATCAGCGCCAGCATTTGATGTCGACAACACGCCATCAGAGTCATTCGCAAAGAACTGTGCTCCACCCGGTGCAGCTACATCAACAACGGAACCAAAATTAGAATAGTAAGCCCGGCCACCAGAACGATTATTGGCAGCTACTGTAAAGGCACCAGGACAATTACCTGGAGGGTAGGTGTCTGCATTAGCATCAGAATTACCGGCAGCGATAACAACAATCGCTCCAGCATTACGAGCATCAGCAATCGCGTCGGAATAGGACTGACCACAAGAAGCCGGTACTGCGCTGCCCAAACTCAAGTTAATTACATCTGCTGGATTTTCATTTGCTGGCACACCATCAATTGGAATACCCGCAGCCCACAACACCGCGTCTATTATATCTGAAGTATATCCACCACATTTACCCAAAACACGGACTGGAACAATTTTTGCCTTGGGCGCAACTCCTGTAACACCAATATCATTATTGGCTATTGCAGCAATGGTACCGGCGACATGGGTTCCATGCCAACTACTTGCCACCTCTTCTGAGGGAAAACCTGAACCACACTCACCCACTGCCAATGCATCGCCGGTATCAGTCGCATCGTCATCACGCCCATCACCGTCGTTACCAGTGGACGCATCTGAAATAAAATCATAACCAGGCAGTATGTTGCCAACAAGATCAACGTGAGGGAGATAACCCGTATCCAATACCGCAACAACAGCACCCTCACCTTCACCTAAATCCCAGGCCGCTTCTACATTCAACCCCCCAGTAGCCTCAAAATAATGCCACTGATCACCGTACATAGGATCATTTGGTGCAGCCATTGGCACCATTAGCAAGTCAAGTTCTGCATATTCAATCGATGGGTCTGTCACCAGGTATTTAATAACGTTTTGGGCTTCTGACATCGACTTATCACTACCCAGACTAACAACCTGTGCGCCATTTGCCATACCGCGTAATGTCGAAAGTGAAGCTCCTGATTTTTCTGCGGCAATTGTCAATACACTACGAGTCATAGCACCCCGAGCTTGAATTGTTGCACCAGTAGTAGATTTGAATTTGACTATTAGCCGAGAAACAGGCGCTTTTGACCAGTCAGGTGCCGCCATTGCAACATTGGACATCGCGATAGCTGAAGTGGCAATAGCCACACCCATAAAAAAAGAAGCATAAGACTTTGTTAATAAAGGTTTTTTTACCAATAACCCCATGAAAACCACCTGATTATATTATTATTATTGTTTATTATTCTTATCGATCATTGCTCCTAAAAATATCACAGGTTTTTATTATATGTCAGTAGTTAGTTTGTAACTAAGGTAAAGCATTTGTGACTGATAAGTTATCTGCTGTATTTGATAATGCATCAAGAATGCCGTCGACCACGCCCAAATGCCCCAAATGCCGGGTCATAACATTAGTTACTATATGGACCGTCAGCCCACTCCAGACCACTACGCCTCCTCTCAATTATATTTTTCCATTCATTTGGATAGATAGTTTTAATCGCGACTGGTTGCTTAACATTAACTAGCTTCTCACCGTTTACGGGGAATTTAATCGTGTTGTCGACATCATAAAAACATTGATACGCTGCTTTACAAATAATATTACTCGAAAATTTATCCGCATATAATTTACGGTCGTCTTTATTAAAATGTGTTTTAAAAGACAGAGGGGCTTCACAAGATTTCCCTTCAGGTATAATTTTCACTTTATGATTTTCCAACAGATTAGTTTCATCTTGATCCCCTTCAAAATAACACGTCTCCCAGAGATCCTTTACCACAACACTTTTTGTATCACACAGGTTTTTTGAGCACCGACTATCCCTATTCGCGTAATCAAGCTCAAATTCAAAATCGATATTTAGGTTTGTTACACCCATCTTGCGAATAGAATTAATCGAGTTTCTATTTTTTGTGATTATATAACTGGCTTCTGGTAATTCAGAGCAAGATCCATAAGTATCAGACTCTTCAATTCTTACTAGCATCGCATCAGGTGTTCGTTTGACGACTGAAATGACAATATCGTCCATGAGCTTATCGTCCCAAGGGTTATTTTCATCCACAAATCGATAAATACTGGTTCTTTTCCATCGATTTGCTTTCGTAAGGTCCCATGTTTCAAAAGGTGGGCTTATCATACCAATCAACGCGTCCTGTTTTCTGTCGTACCCCGAATCTCCAGGCTTTCTTAATTCATCTTCTCGATTGCTAGAAAGCCACAGCCTATTACCCGTTCTTCTTAGGTCAATCACCAACCCATAAGGGTGTTTCCCTTCTTCACTGGGACTATCGACCGACAATGGTCGAATGGAAACCCAATGCTCACCAAATATATAGTTATCTTCATCAGCATAGGTCCATTGAAGCTGCTTCACTTGGTTTTCTTCAAGCCAACCAAGCCAGTGTAGATGTGGGATATTAAAACCTGCCTTATAACCTCCCATTTGACTTATACCAATACGAATTCTCTTGCAGCTATCTCCGTCATGATAATTATCGTGCGCAAGCCCCCAAGTATGACCTGCCTCATGCCTTAGACAATATCTATTCATTCCCACACCACCACAATTTGCTTGGCTTCGGCTAGGTGCATTAGAGCCATGGAATGCACCTTTAAAAACATTTAGATCACAAGAACCTGTAGATCGACCGTTTTTAGCGTGACCTATGAGCACTGACTTACTCTTAGTGGCATTGCTCGGCATCACTGCTTGAGGGAAAGTTCGAACCGTATCATAAGCAAACTTACCCCTCGACCACTTGACCATATCCTTTGCCAAGTTGCCTAAGTGGCGCTGATATTTGGCTTGATTCACGGTACCGCGACCGTCCGGGTATCGTACAGAGTGGCCGCATAGTTTTTTATTGATCCCTGTAGTATGTTTAATATTGTTAAATTCATCCGCGTAATTATCCACAGTCGACATGTACTCAGCGCCAATATTTCTGGACAACAAAAATATCGCTAGAGTTAGAAACAGGTACGATTTTTTTCTGAAAGTAGTTATCATTTTTAATCTACCTCTCATATTCATCATTGCTACTAGTAAACCCACCTTAGAGTATCGTTTTTTCGCACACAAGGTCAGGAGCGGTCAACCGCTACGTCCGATGCGGCCAATCAGTGGGGGGGGATTTCAATGCGAGATTTCATATGGATGAGCATGAGAGGGAATACTGCTCTAAGACTGGAATATAATACCCAAGGATTTTCACCTTTACATTTATTAACGATTAGAAATATAGCGCGCTGTAGCGCATCGAAAGTGCTTTATATTCTCTAGTTGGACGAAGCTGTATCAGCCTTCGTACGCATGCCCACATTCTTTAACATTGGTATTTAGTAGATGGCATATTGAAAACTTGTTGCCAATTAGATCCCTGAAATATGCGCAATAGTGTTGCCCATCATACCTTTCACCAGGCTCTCCATTAAAGGGCTTTGATATTGCTTTTTCTGTTTCTTGACCTGGATATCCATAGACTAGGTGAAGAGATACTTTTTCCCTGCATCATGTACAAAAAACTCGTACACTCATTTTCAGTTTTTTACTAAAGGCTATTACTATAGCAAACTGGCACCATTAGACCAGCTTAAAAAGCTGATCCAATATTCCAACTCCCCCCCCGCCTCAAGCCACATTTGACTCAAATAATGGCCGGGACAAATGATCCCAATCTATATCTGCATCATGGTCAAAATTCTCATAACTCAGCAAGCCCAGCGCTTCAAATTTTGAACGCACATTGTCAGTCAGCAACCCAATGCGTTTTAAGTTCGGCATAATACGGCTAAATAAGAGATTTCTAAATTCACTCAGCACTGTACTTTCCAATACACAATCCCTTGCGTCAACTGGGTCCCAGCCAAACGCCACAAACACCTCCTCACTGATCAACCGATCTCGCATTACAACACAGGCCTCAAACGCAAACAGGGCCCGATCTTCTCGCTCTTGATCCGTCAAACATTTGCAATATTCCTCCAAATAATTAACGCCAAAAGTAACATGCCTGGCCTCATCCCTAATCACCAATCGCAACAATTCTGACAAAACAGGTATTCGTGTAGTTGCTCGCGCACCTCTGAAGGCCGCCAACGCCAACCCCTCCAAAATAATCTGCATACCGATAAATTTCAGATCCCAACGTGGATCGGTAAGAATCTTATCAAGCAGCGATTTAAGTTTATTGTTAACCGGATACATAAAACCAATCTGAGTTTGAATAAATTTATTAAACACCTCCACATGACGTGCCTCATCAAACGTTTGAGAGGCTGCATACAGTTTAGCGTCATAGGTCGGGGCACAACTCACCAGCTGCGAAGCAACCAAAAGAGCTCCTTGTTCACCATGTAGAAATTGACTCATATTCGACGCCATATAATGCCAATCGAACTCAACTTTCCTTTCCTCAGATAATGCCTCAAAGGGAGCATAACCTTTGAACATGTTAAAGCTCTGATCAGTGCAATATTCATCCTTATTGATAATTTGCGACCAATCCAAATCCATTTCCACATTCCAATTAAGCGTTTTTCCTAATTCGTAGAGCTTACGAATTCGTCCATCTGCGCTCAGGTAATCCCAATTATAGGAGCCCGTTAACGGCGTATGAAAAATTTCTCGAATAGACTCTACATGCTGAGGCTGCATATTCGCAGCAACATCATCTGCATCAGGAAAGTAACGTAATGCTCTCGGTGGCTCAGTAACAAGTTTTGTAGCCATGCTCTTACTTATATTCTCACCCATGTTCTTACCCATGCCGTTCTCCTATCAAGTTGCGCTCCATTAACTATACTTAAGGAATCAAACAAAGGCATAATCACAACATTTGTGAGTTTTTCTCATAAGTAGATAACGCAAAGGCAGGGGTAATGATGGATGCCATGACGATTTATACCACTGCAGTGAAGACAGCAAACTTCTCCTTAGCTGCACAACAACTTAACCTCAGCCCCTCTGCTGTTAGCAAACAAATTAGCCAGTTAGAAAAAACGCTTGGCGTGAGGCTGCTCAACCGTACAACTCGCTCTATCAGTCCTACAGAGGCTGGCACACTGTATTTCAATCGCTGCATGTTAATCCTTGAAGCCATCCAAGAAACCAACGCCATGGTAAAAGACTTAGAGTCTTCTGTGGGAGGCACATTGCGTATTTGGGTACCCTCCGTTTTTGGCCGCTCACTACTTTCTAGGGTTGCTGCTGATTTTTGCCGAGAGTTCCCAAATATTGATATAGAACTGTTTCTAAGTGATGCACCCATGGATCTAACCGGTAGTGGTTTTGATATCGGCATTTACCTAGGGGAACTCCCTGACTCCCGGTTAGTCGCTAAAACCATTGGGCCCCTCAGCCTGGTTTTATGTGCATCGCCTGAATACATTGAACAACACAGCCACCCCCATTCAATCAACGCGTTAGCAGATCACAACATGATAATCGTCACCGGTAATGAGTCCATAGATATCCGCAAAGTCAAACGGCTAGCGGAATCAGCAAAGCTACATGAGCGATCGGCAAAGCTCATCACCAATGATTTAGATTTGGCTTATCATGGCGCCCATGCTGGATTAGGTATTGCTGCGCTACCCTACTATTTAATTCAACGTTCACTGAAAAAAGGAACATTAGTACACCTACTCAAAGATTTTGAAACACCTGGAGCATTAGTACATATGGTGTTCCCTAAATCCCGCTACATGCCGCAAAAAACCCGACAATTCATTGATTTCTTATCTCTATATTTCATTGATCTAGCCGAGCAACTTCGTCAGTCCATTAAAACAGAAAAACAAAAAAAACCTTAAGGTTTTTTATTTCTGGCCGATACAGGTAGTTAGAAAGTAATTTCTAACTCAACCTCAAAGACACACCCTACCTTTTCTCGTTTATTGAAAAGAGGCTATTGTGTGTCAAAAATATGGAATTCACCATGAAAGTAGCCTCATCCCAGCTCAACTTTTCTGGTGGACACACCCTGCGAATTCGACAGGAACAACATGCGCTTTTGCAGACGTCCACAAGCAACACATCAACGGAGCCACCTCTTAACGGCTCTACCCCTTCAGCTACGCAAATAACGCGGACACAACAACTTGCAGCCCGCGAACAGGTGACACTAAATAGCCAACAACGCTACCAAGTTAATAGTCAATCTTATGTTACCAATCCCAACAATGACGACGAGGATGCAGTCTTTACCAGTGAAAAGATCATAGAGCGCACCTTAAGAAAAGCGTTTACACAAAACATCCGAATGGATCTATCTCAAATTACGGTGCTAGAACCCGCACCAGATATTCAAGCAGGAAATGCAATTCAGGCAGAAGTCACCATTGGCCAACAAAGCATTTATGAAGAAGAGGAACACACTAATTTCAGCATATCAGGCAACGTTACAATGGCGGATGGTAAATCAGTAGAATTCACCCTATCGGCTCAATTAGATCGTA
>MAAC01013464.1_pt1 | contig 17352 bp, 11 predicted proteins | sample 1115981 | NCBI WGS metagenome assembly MAAC01 (sample SAMN04961126, study PRJNA320927) | seawater metagenome | isolation source: sample BD02T64 sea water enriched with oil for 64 days | place: USA:Gulf of Mexico | collected 2013-07-27 | reverse complement strand
CGCATAGTCACTGCTAGTCACCCAGTCCCGAAAATCATTTTCTGCCAGTAGTTTTAGCTCATCGTCGTACAGCGATAACTTTGTACCATCAAAATTTCCGCCTGACCTATGCTCACTAAAAAACTCATAGAGTGTGCCGGATGCTATGCTACTAAAATCCAGTGAAATCCAATCTTCATCACCTTCGGTAAACGTGTGAAATTGGTAAGCAGTTTCGCCAGGGTAGACAACATTGGTGGTGGATGCTGCGCTGTCATCTTCTTCATATTTGTCATTGGCATACTCAAACATTGAGATGGTGTAGGCAAATAGTCCGTGAGAACTAACGTATAGATAATATCTGTCGGCATTTCCCTTTTTCATATACATCATTGAATTGGAGTCCATGAGAACACCAGAGTTAGCATGATGTACTGGATCTCCCGTTGGGTTGTCAATGCGGTGTAAATACTGCCCAATGTTTCCTGTAGGCTCTCCATCGACTCCTTGGATCTCTATAACAAATTGTGTGCCTTCTTCAACACCAGTAAGGTCAACTGCATAGATATCTTGATCACTCGGCAGATGGAAGTTGTGCAGCTGAGAAGATTCACCCATGCGCAAGTTGTTGCTCGTATCATAGCCGTCATCGTTGAGGGCTTCATAGGCGTCGGGGGCATGTGGCGAGTTTACGACAAGTAAGCTGAACTCTTTTTCCCCATAGCTAATACTGTCAGTAGGGTTGTCTGCGTTTTTGTCGGTGGCTCTAATGGTAAATGAGGCGTCTTCTTCATCGATAGTAGGCGTTCCGGAGATAACTCCTAAATTCGCATCTAAATTCAAGCCAAAAGGAAGTGCGCCAGAGGCGATTGAAAAAGCAAAACTGTTCGACCCACCTTTTGCTTGGACGGTGAAGTCGTAGGGCTGATCCAATGCGGCGTAACGTATATCGTAATTAAGCGTGGTTATCTCTACTTGCGCATCTTTGCAGCCTGACAGTACTAACAGGCTGATTATTCCTAACAGATAAAGAAACGGTCTGTTCATGGTGTACTCCATTTTTTAGAAAAGGGTGACTTCCATTGAGTTGGCTTTTTTATGTCGAAAGCAATAAAAAGCCAACCCACTAGTGAGACCATGGTACCACATTGCAATATAGGAGGTTGGTAACAATTGGTAACCGAATGATACATAACGGTTACAACGCCCCGACTCTTATAACGCTAACAGTTCCGGTATTAAGGAAATAGCAAAAACCACGAAAGATAAGCAATCTCGAAAGCTAAATGTCTATTTGGTTAAATGACCCAGGTTCATTCGAGCCACTTGGTCGAAACGTACAGGCACGCTTGATTGATCGTCCAAAATCAATTTTTGATTTGGTGACGACTGGAATTATAGGGGGAATTTCTAAAAGCTAACGCGTTTTAAAATTGCATTGGGTGACATAAAGACTCCACGAAAATCCTAAAGCAGTTTTGGTTGTTCCTGAAGGTATGTTATTTAGTCGGAATTAAAAATTGATAAACCTCAGAAATGAACTTTTGAGGATCTTTAACCTACATCCCATATTGAGTTTGCCTTCTGGGATTCTAGCGCCCTATACAGGGGCTAAAATGAGCGTATTGTTTTTTGATAATACTAAATGAAAAAGTAACATTTGGCTCTACAAGCTAAAAACAGACAGGCCCGTAAATAGATCCACCAAATTTCTGAATATGACTTTGTTGAATTTATAAAGTATTTTTCGTCGAGGCAAATTATAGAAGAAATAGAATTTTTGAGAAAAATAAGTTTGATTTTTTGCTTTCATATTTCACCAAAACTTTAGAAAACGAAAAAGAAGCAATAGTGGTATTATTGAAAAATTTCGGCACCCAGTAAACCTTGAAAAGCCCGGACACCTCGTAGCCACCTCCAGTTTGGTATGCTTACTTTTAGAGTCATCCAAAATCATATAAACAATGGTCCGTAAGCTAAAGATACTAATCACTTCTAGAAACAAGCACACAAATGGAGCTCATTCTTTTTAAGGTTCGTATAAGAATAACGGATCTATCCATATCGTAAACACGATAATTTGTCTCGTTTATATTTCCTACCTAATTACAGAGGTTTTCCCATGCCAGGGTTTGCATTAAAATATTTTAACAAAACAATATCTTCAGGGCCGGTTCTAGATCTGGATGCATATTTTCCGCAAGCATCACAATTTATTGATAATTGGGAGGAAATTCGTAACGAGGCGTATATGCTAACGGAAAAACTCAGTGAAGTGCCAAGGTTTCACGAGCTGCTGGAATCGCAGACAAGGATCTCTACCGAAGGGAAGGGTGATTGGAGAGTATTTATACCAAGAGCCTACGGTGTTGATATTGACTCCAATATGAAAAAATGCCCTACATTAGCTAAATTGCTGAGACGAAATAAAAATGTAATTAGTGCGAACATATCGATAATTGATCCCCAAAAGATTATACCTTTACATAGAGGCCCTTTTAAAGGGATCCTAAGGTTTTCACTAGGTTTGTCGGTCCCCCAAAATAGCGAAGGGCACCCTGGAGTTATACTAATTCTTGATGGAAAAGATTATCGAATTGGTGATGGAGAATATCTGCTTTGGGATGATACATACGAACACGGCGTCAAAAATGAGACTGATAAGCACCGCATTGTCCTATTGTTAGATGTATACCGACCAAATATGCCGGTAAATCTAAGACTACTTTCAAGACTATTCATCTTTCTCGCAAAAATGACTATCAAAAGAAAAGTAAATATTTGGTAATTAACCACTTTTAACCAAGAAATATCAAAACAGACACCTTGCAGTTACCCCTCATATGAAAAGCTTAACCATAAGCTAGGAATTATTGAGGGGAAAGTTTGATGCGCTTAGGGTTAATGTTTCTGATATTACTGGTTAGCGCTTGTAGCAATCTGCCGCAAAGCTACGCGCCTGTGGACATTGCTGAAGAAGCACCTGTGCAATGGCAGAACACTGTCAATGATGTTTCGGGCAATGAGGATCTATTGGGTTTGGTGCCTAATACTGGTTTGGAATCATGGCTTGAAATTGCCTTGAATGACAACCCTGCATTAAAACGATCTTTAATGAAGGTCGCCGAGGCTATTTGGCTTAGCGAACAAACGAGCGCTAATAAACTGCCCACAATTGACTTATCTGTGGATTCGCAGCGTACGCGAGAAACGGCAAGTCAAAACATATCCAATACCTTTGGTTTGGCTGTGTCGACCCGGTGGGAGCTCGACACCTGGGGAAAGCTTGCTGATCTTAGGCAGGCAAGCTTATTGGAAGAATCAGCTTTCAAAGCTGATTTTGAGTACGCAAAGCGGTCATTAGCCGCAAATTTCCTAAAAATCTGGCTTACTTGGGTAAATGCTCGACTGCAATTACAGATTGAGCAGAAACGACTCCACACCTTAATCACAAATGGTGATTTTGTACGAGAGCGCTACCAATTGGGTCTAGGAAGTATCAGTGATTTGGAAACAGCGCGTTCTGATTCTGAACAGGCCAAAGCACGAGTGGCTAGACAAGAAGAATCTGTCGCCTCAACACAGAGGCAACTTCAGAAAATCCTGGGTGCGCTTAACCCGGTTGAAGGGTTACCTGAAAGGTGGGGGGATATTCAGTTCCCTAGCCTTAACCTTCCCGCTAAATCCTTAGGGCGGAGGCCTGATCTTTTAGCAGCGTATCTGCGTATTCAGATTGCCGATACCAATAGCACAATCGCTTACAAAAATTTGCTTCCTAGCTTCTCTCTTAATCTCAATATCAATCAATCTCAGCCCAAGGCTAGTGACCTATTATCTAACGATCCAGGCTGGTTGCTGCTAGGCCAGATTACACAACCATTGTTCCAGGGAGGCAGGTTAAGAGCAGAACTCAAAGCAACTGAATCGCGTGCTCAGCAGGCTTACTGGGGTTACCGGGAACAACTGCTAAACGCGTTACTTGAGGTTGAAGACAGCCTAAGTCAGGAGCGTAGTTTTGCACACCAATATGTTGCATTGGAAAAAGCGTTGCAATATGCGAATACAAGCCAAAAGCAGTTTGAAAAACGTTACCGGCAAGGGCTGGTGACGGTAATGGACTTGCTAGACGCACAAAAAACCACTTACGACCTACAAATTCAGCTGCTTGGTGTGGCATTGAGCCGCGCTACAAATCGAATCAATCTTGGGTTGGCATTAGGGCTGCCAATCAAGTCTGGAGCATGATCATGGCCTCTCGTTTTATCAAAAAATTTTTAACACGCAAGGTACTTGTTAGCACAATTGCTTTTCTTTCTCTCCCGGTCGCTGTGATTTATACCAGTCATGCGATTGATAACCAGGCACCTCCGACTATCAAAGCGGAGGCAGAGAGCTTCCCTAGAGTCAATGTGATGGAAATTATGTCAGAGCCACACCAAACAACCGTGCAAGCTCATGGTGAGGCAAAACCGCACTTTGAGCTGACGTTAAGGGCACAGGTCACAGGTACCTTGATTCGTGTTGATACTGAGCTGGAAAGAGGCCAGCGTATGATGCCTGGCCAGGTTATGGCGGCAATAGATCCTATTCAGTACCAGCAACAAAAAGCGGCAGCGTCACTCTCGCTTGCCGAAGCCAATCTTGCATATCAACAGGAACGGCGGGAAGCTGAGCGAGCGGGGGAGGAGTGGTTGAGAGCGGGTCTGGGAGCAAGCCAAGGAGGGAAAGCCTCGTCGCTTCTTCTACGTAAGCCACAGAAGGCAGTCGCACAAGCAAGGGTCGATCAGTCGAAGGCCATGCTGAAAGCGGCTATACGGGATCTCGATCACACGCAAATTAGAGCGCCATTTGAATCGATTATTGTCAATCGGCATGTGACGCCAGGGCAGTATGTCCAGGCCGGTGACAAGGTAGCGACTATCTACAGCCTTGACCGTGTTGACATCCAGGTTAGCTTGCCTATAAACCGCTGGAACCTCTTGCCTAAAGCAGACAGCATGATAGGGCAGAATAATATCATATTAACTAACACCGAGGGGCACCGATGGCGAGGTGAAGTAACCCATGTTGATCGCCATATTGATAGAAACACCCGCCAACGAAGTATCGTCGTGAGTGTCTTCCAACCGTATGAGTCCGCAAAGCCACTATTGCCAGGGACTTTTCTTTCTGTCACGTTTCCCGGTGTTACGTTAGATGGCTTGTTTGCGATACCGGCTAGAAGCCTTTCTAGTAATGGTGAGATTTGGTTCGTTACAGATCAAGAAAAACTTTCACGTTTTTCCGCAAAAATTGCTTTCCAAAAACAGGGCATCCTCTACATAAATAATCCTTTTGGGAAAATAGAAAACCAAAACTACATGGGAATGAATGTACTGGTCACTCCCAACGCGTCTTTTGTTGCTGGACAATCTGTTGAACCGATGTATTCGCAAGAGGTTACTGGCAGATGAGGAAAGAATCGATCAATTCTGGAATGATTGCTTGGTTTGCTATGAATCCTGTAGCAGCCAACTTGTTAATGCTTGTGATACTGCTTGCGGGCGTAGCGACTGCTGTTGAATTGCGTATAGAAGGTTTCCCAAGCATTAGCCCATCAACAGTGACGATAGACGTATCCTATGAAAGTGGGGATGTTCGACAAGTGGAAGAGGGCGTGGCGATCAAAATTGAGGAAGCCCTTCAGGGAGTGCCGGGCATCAAGCGCATTAGCTCTGCCACTACGGCAAATGGTGTGTCAATACAAGTTGAACGAACTAGCGGATATGATCTCGATCGTCTTAGTGCCGATATTAAGAACCAGATTGATGGCGTCTCAAGCTTTCCCGAGTTAGCAGAACAACCAGTGATTTCTCAACAATTGTGGGAAGAGGATGCACTATGGATAGCCGCCTATGGCGACGTGGAACAAAGAGACCTTCAAGACTACGCTAGACGCTTTGAAAAAGCGCTACTGGCATTGCCGAGTGTTCAGAAAGTGAATATGTCAGGGTGGAGAACACCGGAAATTGCAATAGAGCTGGATGAGCATCGTCTTCAAGCACATGATCTAACGCTAGCTGACGTGGCTGCAATAATCAGGGCTGAATCGTTGAGCGAGACCAATGGAGAGCTTCGCTCACGCTACGGAAACATCTATCTTAAAGCGGATAAGCAGCGTTACAAAGGGTCGGAGTTCTCTGAAATCGTACTCAGAATGAATTCAGATGGAAGCTTATTGACATTAGGGGATGTAGCCACCATCACAGATGGTTATGAAGAGACACCTTATATCCTTTCGCGGTATCAAAACAAACGGGCAATTAACTTCGAAGTGATCGTAGATCGAGATGACGATATCGTTGAGATCGCTAATGAAGCCAAAAACTTGGTAACGCTCTGGCAACACAGTGAACGGCAACCCTCAAACATTCAACTTAATCTCTGGTGGGATCAAAGCGCCAATATGCTTGAGCGGCTCAACTTAATCATTGAAAACGGCGTGATCGGTATCGCGCTTGTCATGCTAGTGCTGTCTATCTTTCTTAATATAAAAGTCGCATTCTGGGTCGCCATGGGGCTCCCAGTGTGCTTCGCTGGGGGGCTACTCTTGATGGGAGAAAGCTTTTGGGACCTCACATTAAATCAACTAACGACTTTTGGATTTGTGTTGGTACTCGGGATTTTGGTAGATGACGCCGTTGTTATCGGAGAAAGTATTTATACAGCGCAAAAACAAATGGGGGATAGTTTGGGTGATAATGCCGGGGATAGTGTTGAAGCGACGATTGCTGGTGTCAAACGCGTTGCCTTACCTACCGTATTTGGTCTGCTAACCACTGTTGCCGCCTTCTACCCCTTGTCCTTGGTAGAAGGTGAGTTAGGTACGTTATTCGCTCAGTTTGCCTTGGTGTGCACTGCCTGCCTGATGTTTTCGCTTATCGAGTCCAAGCTCATTTTGCCTGCTCATTTAGCCCATCTCAATACCCATAGAATCCAAAGTAACAACCCTTTCAGCCGCGCTTTTACAGCCTTACAATTAAAGGCAGATACCCTTTTGGATCGTATTAAGCATAATGCTTACCAGCCTTTTATTCGCTATGCCTTGCACTATCGTTACACTTCTTTGTGTTTGTTCCTTTCCTTCTTTGTACTCGTGGTGGGAATGGTTCCTAGTGGAAAAGTCGGTTTTAGCTTTTTCCCAGATATTCCTGAAGAAACGATCACGATCTCTTACACGGCGGAACAAGGTATTGGCTACGACACCGTGCATCAACAGGCTGGGCGGATCGAAGATGTCATCAATAGACTGAACCAAGAATGGCAGTTACAAAACCCCGAGTCAGAAAAAATCATTTCGCGGTATTATATCTTGACGGAGAACGATACTAGTGGTCACGTTAGTTTAGAACTGAGTCCAAGAGAAGATCGAGATATCTATACTCCAGAGATTGCGGCAAGGCTTAATAAGGAATTACGAGATCAAGAAGGGCTAAAGAAGCTACTCGTCATGATGGAGGATGAAGACGACGGTGACTTTGTACTCAACCTAATGTCCGATAAGGTGGGTCATCTCGCTGACGCGACGGCGCAACTCGATGCTTTTCTTCAACAGTTTGAAGGCGTCGAGAATATTACTAATAACCTTGAAGCAGGCTATCCGCAGATTACCTTTGATTTAACGGAAGAGGGACGAGCACTAGGACTGTCTACTGAAAATCTAGCGAGCCAGATAAAACAAAGTTTTTATGGCACAGAGGTTCAGCGAATTCAGCGTGGGAAGGACGAAGTGAGCGTTCGTGTGCGCTATCCCGCCAACCAACGCCAGGATCTTACCAGTCTACAAAATGCCCGAATTCGAACACCAGAGGGGGAGATTGTATCTTTGTTAAGTGTGGCAAATATTCAACAAGAACAGACCGTCACGGAAATCAATCGAACTGATGGTTACCGAACAGCCACAACTACAGCAGATATCAATGAGCTGGTCATTGAATCGGACGTCGTAATGGAAGCGCTTGAAGAGCGTTTATTTCCGCAAATTCTAAAGCAGTATCCCGATATTAGAATAGTTAGCGATGGTGACGACGCGGAAGAAAAAGAGAGCTCTCAATCATTAGTCCAGATCTTCGGTTTCTCCCTGTTCCTCATCTACATTCTCGTTGCGATCCCTCTGAAATCCTATTGGCAGCCCTTGGTGATTATGGCGGCCATTCCTTTTGGCGTGGTCGGTGCCGTGCTTGGCCACTGGCACAACGACCTAGCAATTAGCATCTTGTCTATCAATGGCATTCTAGCGCTTAGCGGTGTCGTGGTGAATGACAGCCTTCTTCTGGTAAATCGCTTTAATGAATTGCGAAGCGAAGGAATGGATATCCAGGTCGCTATTGTCGAAGCAGGGAGTCAACGCATGAGGGCGATATTACTGACGTCTTTGACGACCTGCCTAGGATTAGCGTCGTTGTTACAGGAAACGTCCGAGCAGGCACAGTTTTTGATTCCAGCTGCGACATCTCTAGCCTATGGAATTAGTTTTGCCACGCTTATTAGCCTGGTGCTCATCCCTGTGCTATTAATGATTACATCAGATGTATCGCGGCTTGTTAAACGGCCATCGAGTGAACTGAAGCTGTGGTGGAAGGTCCCAAGTATATGACTATTCAAGCCTTATTGGTGGAAGACAACAACGCGCTAGCGGAGACCATTGCGACTTACCTCGAAATGGAGAACATTGGCTGTGATTATGCTGCTAATGGTCGTGCTGGGTTGAATTTGGCAATGAAGAATACATACCACGCCATTTTGTTAGATATTAATCTGCCTAAAATGAACGGCCTCCAAGTCTGCGATGCCTTACGTCAGCAGGGTATAGAGATTCCCATTTTGATGTTAACCGCAAGAGACTCTCTTGAAGATAAATTGGCGGGTTTTGACGTTGGCACCGATGATTATTTGGTGAAACCCTTTCAGATGGAAGAGTTAGTCGCACGAATCAGAGCGCTCGCGCATCGCCGTAGCTCGCAGTCGAAAAAGCTCGTGTGTGATGATTTGGTTGTTGATGTTCTGTCAAAAAAAGCAACAAGAGCTGGGAGCCGCTTGGATCTCACTCCAACCGGTTGGATTATTCTTGTTACGTTAATGCGCAACTCGCCAAATGTAGTAAGTAGGGAGACATTGATTCAAGCAGTCTGGGATGATGAAGCCCCCGACACCGACATGCTTAAGGTGCACATGTATCGACTGCGCCAGCAGCTAGACAAACCCTTCAAAAGACCCCTTATTCAAACTATACCAAATCATGGTTTTGCCATACGGGGTGAGCATGATTAGGGGGCTTAAAGGCAAAAAAATAACGAGCCTGCGGCAACTATTGCTTTGGTGGATCATCGGAAGTGGCATCGTTCTAGTCCTACTGTACTCCTTATTAGCAGACTTCTTCTTCCGATTTGGCGTTAACCTATTAACGAAAGCTGACCTTGGGAATCATGCAGCCATTTATGCCAAAAACTACGTCCAAGATCGCGACGCACCACTTCCCAGTGGGCAGGGGCTAACAAGTTACCTGAATATTGAAAATTTGCCTGATGAAATAAAGCGCCTGTTTCCTGAAAGTGCATTTCAGCACAAAGGGCTCGCAGCGTTTGCAGATGAGGATGACGTTGACTTTGAACTACCAGATGACTACTTCGAGTCTCTTTGCGGCCTGAATTGTGAACTCATTTTTTTGTACAGCTATCAACTCAATGAAACAAATTGGCTTTATATGACGCAGTCGGTCATCGCATCTGAAGAAGTCATGCATCAATCAGATATCAGCGATGGCATTGTATTTTTAATGGCTTTAGTGATTTTAGTATTATTTGCGGTATTAGCTTCTTTTCTTATCCACAAAATTGGACGCCCCGTGAATCAGCTTGCAAGTTGGGCGGCAAATTTGTCGCTACATCAGATCGAAGAGTCAATTCCTGACTTCACGTATCAGGAACTCAATATGATTGCACATAGACTTGAGGGGGCTTTTCAGCGAATCGCGCAGTCGGTCGAGAAAGAAAGTCGCTTTTTGCAGCATGCTAGCCATGAACTGAGGACACCAATCGCTATCGCGTCTGGCAATATCGAGCTACTGGAGAGGTTTGCAGAGTTGAGAGAAACTAGCGAATCAGAACAGCAAACGTTAAAGCGGCTTAATTTCGCTGTTCGAGACATGCAACAGCTTACCGAAATGCTATTGTGGCTCAACAGGGATAACGAATCGCAACCAGAGAATCACCCAAACGATATAGGTTCTCTAGCGAGTGAAATGATTGATGATAATCGTTACTTACTTGAATCGAAGCCCGTTAAAGTCGAGTTGATTCGTGCTACCAGTACCATTGATGTGCCGATTACACTTTGCCAGATTGTTTTAGCAAACCTTATACGTAATGCCTTTCAGTACACCCAGGAAGGTACGGTACGAATCACCGTGACGGATAACTCTGTCGTTGTTGACAATGAGAACGTTTCTTCTGCGCAAGAACCCCCAGAGATGAATAGTGACTATGGTTTTGGTTTGGGGCTCGAAATTGTCGAACGAATCTGTGAGCGCTTGAATTGGCGCTATGAATTTGAAGCAAGAGATAATGGCCGCTACAGCGCCATCTATTTTCTTTAGATATTCCTTTATTTTAATCAGCAGAGTACACCTTCCAGTCACCTTCCTATATCTAAGATAACCTCTCAAAATGAAATTTGAGGGGTAAAAATATGTTACTTAGGCAATTGTTGGTTGGGTCTGTCGTTATGCTACTGGCCGTCGGTGTACATGCAAGTGATGGTTCTGAAGACGATGGCGATCATGACGAAGAAGGCGTAAGTTTTATACTAGGGTTGGGAGCTTCTAATGAAACGTCGATCTACGAAGATGCTGATGATGGCCTGGAGGTCTTACCTTTTTTCGGCATTGAGTGGGGTCGCTACTTTCTGTTGGGACCCCGTATGGGCGCTTATCTTTACGGTGACGAGCAATGGAGTTTTGCGCTATCCATTGGGTTAGACGAGGCTGGTGATCTAGATCGAGGAGATGGCTCTGAACTTGATGATATGGAGGATCTCGACAACGTCATCTCTGGACAGATCGAGGCCGGATATGAGGCGGAGTGGGGCGAGATAGAACTCACTCTGGCATCAGATATTAGCGGCAAGCATGACGGGTATCGTGTGGGGCTAGCATATGCTTACACATTTAACCTTGGCCGATGGATGATCCAACCAGCCATAGAGCTTGAGTGGCATAGCGAGGAAGTTAACCAATATTTCTATGGTGTTTCAAAAGTAGATGCACGAGCAGGGAGAGCTGTTTATAAACCCGCTGCAGGTGTCAACTATGGAGTAGCGATTGAGGCAAATTACCCACTCAATCAAAATCACATGATTCAACTGTCAGCAGGCTACACTCAGTTTTCGAGCGAAGTTGAAGATAGCCCAATTGTGGATCGAGATAGCACCACGGAAATTGGGGTTGGTTATATTTATAGGTTTTAGAATTTTTTTGTTCACAAGTGTGGGGCCAAGCGTACGCATTCCAGAATGACTGATGGTGGATAACAATAGCCCTTGAAATTGATCATAAAAATGCCGCCTTAGGCATCAAACGACCGAGTTTACCGGTTTGCTGTGTCAGATGCGACGGAACCCCAATAAGTATGGAGCTAACAATTTGTTGCCTAAAGCGCTTACTCTTGGCACAATCTGTAGCCGTTGCACTGGTTCGATCAAGATCATTGTCGAGGCGTTGAACCGCTGCATCGAATATCCAATGATCATCAAGTCAATATGTCACCAAGTCACTTTCCCGTAGAACAAAAGGGCGGACGGGCCAACTGGATCGACCGTCCTCCGTGTTTTTTGCGTTCAGATTCCCTCAGCTGTCGCTCAGGATAGTGATTTGCAGATAGCTCGGATGGTCGCTAGGTCCGCCTGGCTGGTAATGGATCAGGACGTCGCCAAGACGGTCGGTGAATGCGAAACCGTATGCCATCGTCAGCGGTAGATTGGCTGCCGCATAGGTGTTGTAGTAGTCACTATTGGACTGTGCGCCACCAAACTGAACACTCGGGTTAGCCTTGGCGATGCCGAACCACTGCTGAGACGGCAGGTCGCCCATTGTTTTGCCTTTCTCGCTCGGAACCGGAGTCGTGCTGCCTGGAAAGCCGTAATTCATACCGGCCAGCAGATCACCAACAATCCAGCCATAAACATCGTTCGACAGTTTTTCGAGTGAACCGCCGTTGATGGTATAATGCGGGTTTGCGCCATACATTCCCGTATAGGCGTTCATCTGCGCATAGCTAATCACGATAGTCGTGTTCGCCGTATCTGTAGGGTCAGCGATGTTCAACACGAAGTCAAATTTGCCATCTGCTGCTGTATTGCATCAATGGTAACTTTTGCAATATTTGGCATTTTGCCGACATAAGCATGCACCGCGTAAACAGGGGCGATTTCACCGAGATAATCAGGCATGACTTCGATTAACTTACCCGCTAGCCGATATTCATTGAAGGTGAAATTCGGAATATAGGCGAAGCCGCAGCCAGCGCAAGCCATCTCGATAACAGCGGGCAATGAATTGCACATGCGATTGGCCGAAAATTTCAATTTCACAGACTTGCCCTTTTTTTTCGAACTCATGAGATGAGTGATATGGCTCCCCTGCCAACTATTAGCGATATAATTAACTTTTATTTCTTCTCCCTTTTGTGAGAGCAGAGTTGCCTGATCAATAGCATACTTGGCCACGTAGGCTGGGCTAGCACAAAGAACGTCGCGAAATTCACCAATTTTACGTTGTTTGTATTCACTGTTTGGCATATCGCCAACCCGAATTGCAACGTGGATGCCTTTATTTATTATACCTACCCGTTGATCATCGCCTAACAAGGTCGGCGTTATACCTACATGCTTTTCCACTAGCTTTCCCAGTGCCGGAGCTACCACAGGCTCAATCAATGCGTTAGGAGAGCTGACGCTAATCTTGCCTAATAGTAACCCTTGCCTTTCCCTTGCTTCATCCCAAGCCGTTGTCACTATATTATTAAGTGAAGTGCAATGTTCATAAAACCTTTCACCGGCTGTGGTAAGTTTTTGTGAACGTGTATTTCTAAGTATCAGCGTTACCCCAAGCTCATTCTCTAATGCTTTTAATTGCTGGCTCACTACGGATTTAGATACATTCAATTTTTTGGCCGCCAAACTGATTCCTCCCTCATCAACAACCTGAGAGAAGACCACCATATGGCGAAGATAATTGATATTCATTGTTCTATTTTAATAAACATAGCGTTCGTTAATGGTAGGTGTATTTTTTATGGAGGTAAAGCTAACCTCTTTTATTCAAGATCATGTTAGCTTCAATCTAAAGGAAAATGTTTAATGATAAATACAAAACTTGTACCACATAGCGAAATCTCAAATTGTGACATTATAAGCATTGACAGAGACGATACATTCTACGTGATTCGGCCTGATTTGGATCTTTACATCACCTCTTCCAACTTTAATACGGGTGCGAACATCACGGTACGCAATTTACACGTTTCATCCAAAGGCAATCATTATGTTGCTCGCAACCATGAGTTCTACATTATCAAATCGAAAACTTACCGGCGTGTCGAGGACATGAGGTCAGACAAGGCTGGTAAGAAGCTGACCTTACATAAGAAATGCCAGGATGGCGACCATTATATGTGTACACACAGCCAGTTTTATATCATAAAGGGACAAACGGTTTTACAGGTCTCCGATATGCAAAGAGCGGCTGATGCTAGAGAGTTTACCCTACATCCAAAATGTCGAGGCGGATTATATTACTGGTCTCGCGGTAAGTGCTTTTACTTCCTCAAGCCGGGCGGGGAAAGTGGGTTTGAATATTGCCGTACTACTAGCCTCGAGTCTGCAAGCAATTTTGTAGTCTTATCGATGTCAATGGATATTGTTAGATTTCTTCCCGGTGGACTCGCTTTTGAAATGCCGTCCTCAACTAGGTTGGAGCAGATACATGCTGCTGACAACACGAAGGGTTCCTCTGAGAAAAAGTTTACACAATCTTTCACGGTAAAAAAAGGGCATGTAACCAAAAAGGAAACATTGATCGAACATAACTGGAACATAAAAATTGAAAAAAAGATAAACAGTGGATTACTTACTGATGCCCTGGTCAAGTCACAATTGAGCCTATCCGCAGAGTACGGCGGGAAAAACATATCAACAAATAGTGAGGAATGGTCAGACGAAAGATCGGAGTCCATTGTGTTCGACGTTACTGTACCCGCAGGAGAATGCAAGGCATTATATCAGGCGGTACATAGTGTCGGGCAGGACCTCAAAATATTTGGTATGGATTTGAAGTTCTCTCCGAAAAAACTATCTCAAAATGCGACCCTTGCTGAGTTTAAGGCGTTGCCTAATTACGCTCCTGGGTCGGCATAGCCCTCGCCGGGTGCTGAGAAAGTAGGAGCTCAGTCGTAAATAATTTGAATGCAAGGTTCTATCGAGAGCGCCAGATAAGAGACAATCAATTTTGATATATTTCGAAGGGGGATTCCAGAAGAAACTCATGCGACGGTCTGCGGTGTCGCATGCCGCCTCATGGCGTCACCTTTTAATCGCTTTAATTAGACTTGTACCTTAGTAATCCTTGGGTATATCTGATGACTTACCTATCATTATTTCTTCGGTACTTTGTATTATTCAAAATTGGTCTCACTATTTTCGACAGAAACTAGGGCGTTTTACATAAACGCCCTCATAGCACGTTGATACAATTCAGTTAACACCTTCTTGTTATCATAGTTAAGTCGTTGTCCTGCATGGAGATCGCGGCGCATGATTCGTCGCATTTCATTAATCACATCGTCGGGTGCATCATGAACAATATCAAGTTCTTTTAACCTCCCTTGAATCACGTTCACGTCACTGGCGATAGGAGAAATACGAAAACCGTAATGACCGCCAATACGCTCAGGGGGTAAGTCCATAAAACGATCATTACGTTGATCAAAAACAGACAACATAGATCGATAGGCGTTGCTACCAATAATAGGATAATCGTCAGGTTGGCTGTCTAGTTTATTGATTGCACGCATATCACTGGCAACGCTGAGAAGTTCTGTCATGGCGTATTGCCCTAGGTGCTCATTTCCGCAGCGCGCTAGATTTGCCAGTAATTCAGCATTTGAAGCATGGCCAATAAACGCAGCCTCTTTGTTGAAGCCAGACCAAGCACCGTTGGCACCTGCAAGTAAAGCCTCAATGACACATGCATTTTCCATCCCGTTACCACTATGAATATGCACTAGTAAATGCATTTTATTGGGAATGAACGAGCGAATTAAGCGTGTCATCGCGCCGATCTGGAAGGGGAAATATGTCCCCCGAGGGTCTTCAAATGCAATTGCAGAAACCGCACCATCAAGGCTAGCTAAACTCTTGGTAATCTCAGCGACCCACTGTGGTGCGGTGTGATACGCATCGGGTAGATCTCGGTAGTTAATATAGATACGTGGTTTGCTATCGTTATCTTTGTCGCCTAAAATATTATCTAAAATCCAACGGATACTGTTGTGTAAATTATCAATTAAAAGGGGATAGTTGTCGGGTTTAATATTTAAGTCAATATCGATAATAGTATTCGGAATCCGGTATTGTTTTAACTTCAATAGGCTCGGGTCTGGTTCAAAGCGACGCTGGTATTTGGTCTCTACTCCCGTAAAAGCAAAACAATGTGTAAGGTCGTAGCCTTCATCTAAGAGTGACTGGCAGAAGTAATCATCAGGTTGTGGTTCATCTGGGAGAGAATAATTAAACGTTGCCAGTAAAATGTCCTGAAATTTCATTTTCTTGACTAAATCTAACAATGACCTTTTGTTTTCAACGGTATGGCCAAGAGCAGTACCGACAGAGGGCTCTCGTATAGAGAGATCAAGTAGGGTGGGTTTTAGTGACTGTAGGCGGGTCAAATAGCGATTCTCTTGATCTCGTATGTTTGACAGTAAATTTAGTTCTTCCTCAGTTAACGAGTAATTGATTTTTGTATCCATGATTTATTCTTACCTAATAGATTCGTACAGTTAGCTGTACGCGGTTTTAAGTGGCTTCTGTTATTTTACTAAATACGAAATTTACGCTGCTATCGGGAAATTATAGTGTTGTTTGGGGAAGCTAGTCCCGATTGAAGCGTTTGGTGGCGTCCATAGGCTTCCGAATTGATCATAGTACACTGAATCGATGGGGTGTTCGCTACGCACCTGAGTTGGAAAATACCTCGTATAAAAAGAAGAAACGACCAACCGATCGATGGCGAATGGACGAAACTTATGTGAAAGTAAAGGGTCAGTGGCGCTACTATTATAGGGCAGTTATAGGGCAGTCGATAAAGAGGGAAATACAATTGATTTCTTTCTCACTGCTAAGCGCGACACCAAAGCAGCTCTACACTTCTTCAATAAAGCGATCAGTAGAAATGGCAAACCTGGCCTAATTAATATCGACAGAATCGTATCTAACCCCTTAGCCCCGGCATGATAGCTTTAGAATGTTAGAATTAGCGCAATTTTGCCTAAATTCTCAATTGTAAATTTTGGCCGGTGTGTGGAAAAATCAGACCGCTCGACTAACTCCAAGAAGGCTCTCGATGCTTGGATGTTGATCGGTGCACCTACTATGATTTCATTCTGGGAATTTGCGACAAGATAGAGGAAGTAATCGACAACCCAACAAATTGATCGAAATAGGATCCTCTAGACATGTAGGACAAGAGCATGGATTCACCGAATAAAATACAAATAGATCACATTGACCTTTTAAAACCCCAACAAACACTCAAAATTTACCTGCATTATTCACAGTAAATGACCTTCCCTAATGGGAGTTCGGCTGTAATAATTCCCTCACAGATTCGGTGAAGAGAACAACACGCCACACCAAATAAATTACCAAAACAGAAAATTCCAACCTAACCACACAGACAAATATATCCCATTGGAAACCAGCATCATGGCAATTTACTTAGAAATAGAAGGCATCGAAGGCAACGTAACCGCAAAAGGCTTCGAAAAAATGATCGAAGTGTCGAGCTTTAACTGGGGCGTAGGTCGAGCGATCTCACAGAACACAGGCCGTATGGCTAACCGTGAAGCTTCTCGTCCTAGCATCAGCGAGATTACCTTAACCAAGGTTGTGGACAAAGCGACTCCATTATTGGTTCAGGAATCTACCATTGGCACTAAAGGCAAAAAGGTACTTATCCACTTCGTTACAACCGGTGGCGACCAGCTTGAAGAGTTTCTGACTTACACGTTAGAAGATACGCTTATCAGCAGTTATGCCATTGGCGCATCGAGCGATGGCGAGCCT
>MAAC01010509.1_pt1 | contig 17361 bp, 15 predicted proteins | sample 1115981 | NCBI WGS metagenome assembly MAAC01 (sample SAMN04961126, study PRJNA320927) | seawater metagenome | isolation source: sample BD02T64 sea water enriched with oil for 64 days | place: USA:Gulf of Mexico | collected 2013-07-27 | reverse complement strand
AGATCAACGCTACCCGCAGATAATTGCTGTACGTATTGCAGATCGGCAATGGATCTCGCGCCACCTGCGTAAGTAACCGGTATCTCACAGTGCTGGGCTAAAAACGCTACCAGTGGGTGATCAATTCCGCCCTGCAGGCCTTCCACATCGGCACTGTGAATTAAAAATTCGGCACAGTATTTCGCTAGCTGTTGCAAATTTTCTGCATTTATAGCGGTATCGGTAATCGTCTGCCAGCGGTCGGTGGCGATGTTCCAGCCGCTATCGGTCTTGCGGCAACTAAGATCTAAAACCAGAGATTCCCGGCCGATTTCAGCGACCAGCGAATCCAATTTCTTCCAGCTGAACTGTCCGTCTTCAAACAGGTAAGAGGTGACTATCACATGTGAAGCGCCAGCATCCAGCCATTGCTGGGCATTCTCTAAATTAACCCCGCCACCAAACTGCAGCCCTTTTGGCCAGCTCGCCAGAGCCAGTTTAGCCTGCTGCTCATTGTTTGGGCCCAGGGCAATAACATGGCCGCCAGTGAGCTGTTTCTGCCGGTACAAGTTGGCGTAATAAGCGGCGTCATACTCGGAGACAAAATTGGTTTGCGCCCCGCTTTCGTTGAGGCTGCCACCCACAATCTGCTTTACTTTGCCCTGGTGAAGGTCGATGCATGGGCGAAATAAAGTCATTATCTTATCCTGTGTATAGCGGCTGATTGGGCTGTATTGTATATGATTTGCGGGCTATAGCTAGAGTGTTTTCAGGCAGATAGTTTTAGTTGTGAGGTTGTTTTCTGCAGGGCCTGCCGATAGTTCTTAGTCATGGGGGTATCAAAGCTGATCTAAGCGGGGATAGGGTTAGATCAGAGTAGCTTTATACGGATTTTGCAGTGATAATCTTCTGCAACTAAAGAAGCTAATTTTATTCTCTAAGAACAGCATAACAACAATAAGGAATGACAATGCGTTACCCACAGTCAAAATTGCCGGATGTCGGTACCACAATTTTTACCGTTATGTCGCAGCTGGCAGCAGAGCATAATGCGATCAATTTGGCGCAGGGCTTTCCGGATTTTAATGGACCTGAGCTATTGCTGGATGCCGTTGATAAACATGTGTCCAGAGGTGCTAACCAATACGCACCTATGACTGGAATCCCAGAGTTAAGAGAGCAAATAGCAGCAAAGGTTCAGCGTATATATGGTCGCAAGGTATGTGCCGATAAAGAAGTGACAGTCACCTCGGGTGCCACAGAAGCTATCTATGCGGCTATCGCTGCTGTTGTGCACCCAGGTGATGAAGTTCTGGTACTTGATCCCGCCTTTGATTGCTATAACCCTGCCATAGTGCTTAACGGCGGTGTAGCAGTACACTTGCAGCTTAAGTCGCCCGCTTTCTCTCTGGATTGGCAGGCAATAGCCGCTGCCATTACTAATAAAACCAGGCTGATTATCTTCAATACACCGCACAATCCAACCGGTGCCGTGATCAGCAGCGGGGATCTGAAGCAGTTGACTGAGTTGGTCAAAGGGACAGACATATTACTGATTGGTGATGATGTCTACGAGCATATTATCTTTGACGGTGCTGAGCATTTAAGCTTTGTTAAATACGATGAGCTATACCAGCGCAGTTTTGTTATCTCATCTTTTGGTAAGACTTACCATGTCACGGGTTGGAAAATTGGCTACTGTGTTGCCCCTGCGCATTTAACTAGCGAGTTTCGTAAGGTGCATCAGTTTTTGAACTTCTGTACAGCAACGCCTCTGCAATACGCGTTGGCGGATATCATGGCCAAGCAGCCACAGCACTATCTGCAGCTACCAGAATTTTATCAACGCAAACGGGACTTGTTTAACCGATTGATGGAGCCCGGTCGCTTTAGTGGTATCCCGGCAGCGGGTAGCTATTTTCAGGTGCTGGATTACAGTCAAATCAGTGATTTAGATGATATGGCTTTTTGCCAGTATCTGACCAAAGAGGTGGGAGTAGCTGCTATTCCTATTTCAGTGTTCTGTAAAGCACCGCCACAAATGCGCTTGGTCAGGTTCTGTTTCGCCAAGAGTGATGAGACCTTAGAAGCGGCTTGTGAAAAATTGATAAAGCTATAGAGATGCTGCTTTTGCGCTGGATGCATTGCAACTATCGCAGCGCCGCAGTATTGACTAGATTAAAGCTAATACTCTACCTTTGGTTAAAAAATATAGAGTTATTCCTATCTCTTTTTTTAATTGGGCTGCTATTGTTTAAGAGTCGGGATTAGAATTCTGACAATTTGATTTTTTATGTAGTTTTTTAGTAAGCTCCGAAATTTTCTTCATGACCTTAGTTGGCTAAATTCCCAACACTGAGGGTTACTTGATAAGTGATCCTTAGTCTATTGTTTTCCTCTGAACGAGCCTCTTTACAGTATTGCCCTAGTTAGTTTGTTGCTCTTTTCTCAAAGGCAATCTGTAATCCTATGCAGTGATGATTTCTTAGAGGGAACTTGCTGTCTCTACAAGCTCAAGGGTATTATTAGCAATCGAATATTAAGAGTGATGTACCTTTGTCTAAAAAATCCCAAAGCAAAAAACAAGAGCGAGCTCAGAGTCTTAACTATCTTGGTAAAGACTTGGTTCGCCGCTGCGCAGCGCACTGTGAATTATGTGCCGCAGGTTCTGTTCCGTTGAGTATCTTTGAAGTAGAACCTGTTCCGCTAGAGCCACAATTAAAGCATTGTTTGATGATCTGCGAGCTTTGCCAGCAAAACTTGCTACAGCCGAAAAAAATGCAGGCCAATCACTGGCGCTGCCTGACAACGACTATCTGGAGTGAAGTAATGGCTGCGAAAGTCGTGGCGATAGTAGTGCTGCAATACTTATCGGCTGAGCATGCATGGGCTCAAGAGTATTTAGAGCAGGCCTATTTAGATGAAGACGAGCAAGCCTGGGTGGATGACTGGAGTCTGTAGTTAAGTTGTAAATAGCAGGCATAAAAAAAGCGACCCTAGGTAACTAGCGTCGCTTTTTTATTATCTCAATTGAAGAAATTCAATTGCGTTGGCTCTACTTACCTTTGCCCGAGCGAGAATAACGCTTGCGCTCGTTTTCAGTAAGAAGCTTTTTACGTAGGCGAATGTGGTTCGGAGTAACTTCTACCAGCTCGTCATCTTCGATGAAATCTAACGCTTGTTCAAGTGTGTACTTGATAGCAGGTGTTAGTTGGATGTTTTCATCAGTACCGGATGCGCGTACGTTAGTTAGCTGCTTACCTTTGATAGGGTTAACGGCCAGGTCGTTAGTGCGTGAGTGGATGCCCAATAGCATTCCCTCATAAACTTCGATGTTTGGCGTGGCGAATAAACGTCCGCGCTCTTGCAAAGTCCACAGCGAGTAACCTAGGGCTTTACCTGTTACCATAGAAACCAGTACGCCGTTCTTACGGAAAATTACTTCGCCTTGCTTAACAGGACCGTAGTGATCAAAGACGGAAGTCATGATGCCTGTACCTGAAGTCATAGTCAGGAATTTACTGCGAAAGCCAATCAAGCCGCGAGAAGGCATGATGAAAGTCAGACGGATGCGTTCACCATCAACTTCCATATTGGTCATGTCACCTTTACGGGTGCTTAGCTCTTCGATGATAGAACCTTGGTGTTGCGACTCTACATCGATAACAACTTCTTCAAACGGCTCTTGAATCACGCCGTCTATTTCGCGTTGTATTACTTCAGGACGGGAAACTCCCAGCTCAAAGCCTTCGCGACGCATAGACTCGATCAATACTGACAAGTGCAATTCACCACGGCCGGAGACAATGAACTTCTCAGGTGAGTCGCCTTCCTCAACACGCAGTGCCACGTTGTGGATTAATTCACGATCCAGGCGCTCTTTGATGTTGCGGCTGGTAACAAACTTTCCGTCCTGGCCGGCGAAAGGTGAATCGTTAACCATAAAGGTCATAGAGACTGTCGGTTCGTCGATGCTTAGAGGAGGCAGTGCTTCAACATTGTCCGGATCACATAAAGTGTCGGAGATAAATAGCTCTTCGATACCAGTAACACAGACGATATCGCCGGCGTGCGCATCAGTTACTTCAATGCGTTCAAGGCCTGCATGGCCCATAATTTTTTGTATTCTAGCGTTGCGTTGCTTGCCGTCTGCACCGATAACTGTAATTTTCTGGTTTAGCTTAACAGTACCGCGTTGGATGCGACCCACACCGATAACGCCGACATAGCTGTTGTAATCCAGTGCTGAAATCTGCATCTGGAAAGGACCATCCATGTCAACTTTAGGTGATTCCACGTGTTTAACAATCGCTTCAAAAAGCGGGGTCATGTCATCCGCTAAATTTTCGTGCTCCAGACCTGCAACACCGTTCAGTGCAGAGGCATAGACGATCGGGAAGTCTAACTGCTTGTCGGTAGCGCCTAAGCTGTCAAAGAGATCAAATACAAGATCTACAGCATTGTCTGGGTTGGCACCTGGACGGTCGACTTTGTTTACCACAACGATTGGGTTTAAGCCCTGTTCAAACGCTTTTTTAGTTACAAAGCGTGTCTGTGGCATAGGCCCGTCAACAGCATCTACTAATAGTAATACGCAATCTACCATGGACATAACACGTTCTACTTCTCCGCCGAAGTCGGCGTGACCTGGGGTATCAACGATGTTGATGTAATAGTCGCCCCACTCAATAGCAGTGTTTTTTGCCAGGATAGTAATTCCGCGCTCACGCTCCTGGTCGTTAGAATCCATGAGTCTCTCTTCACCAGAAGTGCGACGGTCTAAAGTACCAGATTGCTCAAGTAGCTTGTCTACTAGTGTGGTTTTACCATGGTCGACGTGCGCAATGATTGCAATATTGCGTATCTTATTGAGATCTTTAGCCATTATTAATACATTACCTATAATATATTTTGAATTTGTACAGGGCAATGTACACATTCGGAAAACTACCCATATCTGGGTGGGAGAAATTTGCGGCTCATTATACGTCTTTCCCCTGCTAAACCCCACAATTATTTTAAATGAATAAATATCCCCAGCAAATATATGTGTACTTGCACAGACCAGAGTAGGGTCTGCTCGTTTCTAAAGCAGTTGGTTTTGCATAAGTACGCCTGGAATCGACCAGATCGGTTATTCTTTGTGTGAGAGGATTCACTTTTTTATTGGTTGATTTATAAAGTAAACCTATCACAGTGGAAATGAAGATTCTGGAGGCTTTGGTCATATAGACAATAGCGTGCCTGATGTTTATGAAGCGCGCGCGGGGTTTGAAAAATACGATGTGAGGTTTATTAAAAGGCCGGATAATGGTTGCATGAAAGGTTTGGCTTTTATTAAAGACCCTGATGGCTATTGGATTGAGATATTAGCAGCTGAGGGCATTGCTGAGATTATTCGCTCGCAGTCGCTAGATGATATAAATAGCCAGCCCCATATTACCAAGGTTGCATTGTCCCAAGTCCCTATGACAATAGAGATTATTCGATAATTAAATGCTCAATCTTATTGGCAATACCATTGAATTGATCCGCATTTGCGGGGGGAGGGATTACTTCGGTGATGATGGGCCAAACTTCGCTTAGTTCGGCATTGAGTGCTAAAAACTGTTCTTGCCCTGCTGGCAGTTCGTCTTCTTGATGGATGGCATCAGCGGGGCACTCAGGTGCACATAAATCACAATCGATACAGGCTATTGGGTTTATAACCAGAAAATTTGGTCCTTCATGGAATGCATCGGCTGGGCATACGGCCACGCAGTCGGTGTATTTGCATTGAATACAATTGTCTGTGACAACAAATGCCATGGCTAAATTCTCTTCGAAAAATTATTGGCGCAGATCATACCATGACAAGCGCAACTATAAATATCGCACGCGATAATTCATACATAATACGAAATTTCTAGCGTCGCTCTAGGCTTATTTTGTTGCACATGAAATTGCTATTTACTCGTCACTATTTATTTAACTCCAAATTATTTAACTTCAAATTATTTAACCCCAATTTTCTCGGTAGTTTATCGAAGAAATATTACTTTGAAATGGAGAACGCTCTTTCCAGGGATGATAATTGCAGCTACTTGGAGGTATTCCTTCCTGGTAAGTCAAAGTAAACATTTTTTTGTGCAGATAAAGGCAAATTAATCCGTTGATTCGGTGGCTTTATGCTGTATTTGCAATGCAACACTGACTATTACGCGCTTAAATTGAGTATAATTCGGCTACATTTTTTACTCTAACTAAGGAACATGCGATCAAGTCCGGTGCGCCTCTGGCATCCAGAGCATTCTGAGATCTAGGCATCGACTACAGACATGCTGGTTGCCTGTCGAAAGTCGATAACAACGAGATCGGGATGCTCTGGATTCCCCTATGGGCGGGCTCTAAAGCGATCATCTGCATTGTTAGTCAACTGGGAAAGGGCTCGCCATTCCACTGCGTTGACTGCCGCACATCTGATCGCTTTAGAGCCCGCAGAGAAGATACCGGACTTAATCGCATGTTCCCTAAGTAACCTTGGAAGCCAGCCATGATTCGTCTCACCAATCTTAAACTTGACCTCGATCACAGCGAAGAAGATCTTAAAAATATTATTATGTCCACACTTAAGATACGCGGTGAACAGCTCCTTGAGTTCACTGTTTTTCGACGTGGCATCGATGCGCGTAAAAAACGTAACATCGTGTTGTTGTATACCATCGATGTACAAACGACCGAAGATGAGGCGTTGTTAACAAAGTTTAGTGATAATCAGTCGATACGTTTAACCCCAGATATGGCATATAAATTTGTTACCAAAGCACCTCAAGAGCTAGGTAATCGGCCTGTGGTTATTGGCTTTGGTCCCTGTGGATTGTTTGTCGGTTTAGTTCTGGCGCAAATGGGCTTTAAGCCAATTATTCTCGATCGTGGTAAAGAAGTGCGCGAGCGCACCAAAGATACCTTTAGCTTTTGGCGCAAGCGTACGCTTAATACCGAATCCAATGTTCAATTTGGTGAAGGTGGGGCGGGTACGTTTTCAGACGGCAAACTCTATAGTCAAATTAAAGACAAAAAGCATTATGGTCGTAAAGTACTGCACGAATTTGTTAAGGCGGGAGCACCAGAAGAAATACTCTATGTGTCAAAGCCTCACATCGGTACCTTCAAGTTAGTGACGATGGTAGAGAAGATGCGCGCCATGATCATTGAATTAGGTGGAGAGATTCGCTTTAGTGCACGGGTCGACGATCTTGATATTGTCGATGGTAAAATTAGAGGACTAACGTTATCCAACGGCGATAAAATTCTCTCAGATCATATCGCGTTAGCCATTGGGCATAGTGCTCGTGATACTTTTCAAATGGTACATGATAAAGGCGTTTACATCGAAGCTAAGCCATTTTCTGTTGGTTTTAGAATCGAGCATCCACAGTCATCAATCGATGAAGCCCTATATGGTCAGAGTGCTGGTCACCCAATTTTGGGAGCCGCCGATTATAAGTTAGTGCATCACTGTAAGAATGGTCGTTCGGTCTACAGCTTTTGTATGTGTCCAGGGGGTACTGTTGTTGCGGCTACCTCAGAAGAAAACCACGTGGTGACCAATGGCATGAGTCAATATTCGCGTAATGAGCGTAACGCCAATAGCGCGATTGTGGTAGGGATTGATCCATCTGACTATCCCGGTGGCCCGTTAGCCGGAGTTGATTTACAGAGAGAGCTTGAACGCGCGGCTTTTAAGCTGGGGGGCGAAAACTATGATGCACCAATGCAGCTTGTTGGTGATTTCTTAAAGAACAATCCGACTACCGACATTGGTGTTGTTCAGCCATCTTATAAACCGGGTGTGAAGCTAACTGACCTGACTGGTTTGCTACCCGAATATTGTAATGTGGCTTTACGTGAAGCTATACCGGCGTTCAACAAGAAAATAGATGGCTTCGCTCATGAAGATGCAACATTAACGGCCGTTGAAACCCGGACCTCGTCACCAATCTGTATCAAACGCGATAGGGATAATTACCAAAGTATTAGTACTCAAGGGTTGTTCCCAGCAGGCGAAGGTGCCGGTTATGCTGGTGGTATACTATCAGCGGCGATTGATGGAATTAAAGTGGCGGAGGCAATGGCGCTTTCTATAACTGGAGAACTAGCCGTGACTAATGATAAGCAAACTATCTAAGGTACATATGTTCCCTAACAAGCTCTTAACGCCCGCGGGATAAAGGCTTGTCATTTGCCTCTAAACTAGGTTGAGTTTTTTAATGCTACATAAAAGCTCAGATACACTTGGTATCTAGCTACCCAGCCACCAGATCCTTTGGATTGCAGTCGGTTGAATGATTTAACTGTGCTAACGTCTTTGGTCAATTTAAGCAGATTATTTGCCGCTGAAATTTGATTTTTGGATGATTTGCACTATATTGGTGCAATCTGCTGATGTGTTGCGTTTTTTTGGTGCTTGCTGAACTGCAGGGCTGAGTTAAAGCCCAGAATAAGTCACTTTCAAGTTCTGGCACGGCATTTGCTTTACAAGCGATAAGTAAATTTTTATATTTTGTTACCTGCGGAATTTACCGCTTTTGTAACTAAGCCTTTGGAGACTACGAATGTCTAAAACGATGAGTTTGATTGAAGAGCATGACGTAAAGTGGGTTGATTTACGTTTTACCGATTTTCATGGTAAAGAGCACCACATTACTGTTCCTGTTAAAGACATGGGTGATGAGTTCTTTGAAGAGGGAAAAATGTTTGACGGTTCTTCAATCAGTGGTTGGAAAGGCATTGACGATTCTGACATGATTTTGAAGCCTGATGACAGCGCTTCGGTAATTGACCCCTTCACAGAAGAGTCTACCGTTATTGTACGCTGTGATATCGTCGAGCCAGCAACTGGTCAGGGTTACGACCGCGATCCACGCTCTGTAGGTCATCGCGCTGAAGAATATTTGAAGTCTACAGGTATAGCCGATTCAGCACTGTTTGGTCCCGAGCCTGAATTTTTCGTTTTTGATGAAGTGCATTTCAAAGCTGATATGAGTGGTTGCAGCTACTCTATTACTTCTGAAGAAGCTGCCTGGTCATCGGATCGTAAATTAGAGAACGGTAACACAGGTCACCGCCCGAGAGTTAAAGGGGGTTACTTCCCGGTTCCGCCAGTTGATTCACTGCACGATATTCGTGGTCAGATGTGTAATGCCATGGAAGCTATGGGTCTGTACATCGAAGTTCACCACCACGAAGTTTCTACTGCTGGGCAGTGTGAAATTGGTGTTGGCGCAAATACTTTGGTGGCTAAAGCTGATGAAGTACAAGTACTTAAGTACTGTGTGCACAATGTTGCACACGCTTTTGGCAAGACCTCTACCTTTATGCCAAAGCCGGTCGTTGGCGATAACGGTTCTGGTATGCATGTGCACCAGTCTCTGTCTAAAGATGGCGTTAACATTTTCTCCGGTGATGCCTATGCAGGTATGAGTGAAACAGCGCTGTATTACATTGGTGGTATCATCAAGCACGCTAAAGCGCTTAATGCTATTTGTAACCCGTCTACTAACTCCTACAAGCGTTTGGTACCTGGTTTCGAAGCACCTGTTATGTTGGCATACTCTGCCCGTAACCGCTCTGCTTCTATCCGTATCCCATACGTTACTAGTCCTAAAGCGCGCCGTATTGAAACGCGTTTCCCGGATCCAGCGGCTAACCCGTACCTTTGCTTTGCTGCGTTGATGATGGCTGGCTTGGACGGCATCCAGAACAAGATCCACCCGGGTGAATCAGCAGATAAGGATTTGTATGACCTTCCTCCTGAAGAAGCGGCTGAGATCCCTGTAGTAGCTGCATCTCTACAAGAAGCGCTTGACGCACTTAAGTCAGATCGTGAGTTCCTGACTAAAGGCGGCGTCTTCTCTGACGAGATGTTAGATGCTTACACTGAGCTTAAGCAGGCAGAGGTAGACCGTATCAATATGACTACTCACCCGCTTGAGTTTGACATGTACTACTCAGTTTAAAAGTTTCATTGTGAGGTTGTTACTGGAAATGCCTGGTAACAACGTCAGCTAGTTTAAGCCTCCTTTATCGGGGGCTTTTTTTTGCCTGTATATCAGGGCATAAGTATTTTAGTCCATTGCCCTATATCGAGCAGAGAATTACAGCTTGCACTAAATTGGTGCGTTGGAGGATAATGATAGTGAGTGTGTGTCTCGCTATAGCGCGTTTATATGCATCATAAGTTGGTATATTAATTGCTTAGTCAATATTGAACTAATGCCGTTAAGTAATTGCTGGCAATAGTTTATGTAGGGAGCTCAACAAAAATAACCGATACTGAGGTAGTGCTCTAACGCACAAATATGACTATTTCAAAGATTGCCGATTTTAGCCAGGTCATCAGTAATTTGACCACGAGTGTGATTGTCTTAGACAGTACTTTGTGCGCTGTTTATATGAATAGTTCTGCAGAAGTATTGATCGGTGTGAGTGCCACCAGATTGGCACCTACACCTATCTACAAGTGGCTTTTCTTTAATACAAAAGAGCAGCAAATGCTGCGTCGTGCTCTACTTGAAAATCATCCTTATACCATCCGAGAAGCCTCAATTGTCACTGTAAAAGGCCTTGAACTAGTGATTGATTACAGTGTTTCACCTATGGATTTAGCCACGGAGCCGGGGTTGTTAATTGAAATCCAAGGTAGAGACCGGCTGTTAAGGATTGAAAAAGAGGAAGAGTTGATAGAGCGTCATGCAACCACCCGCAACTTAGTGCGCGGCATGGCACATGAGATCAAGAATCCACTGGGTGGTATCAGAGGAGCGGCTCAGTTGCTTGAGAGGCAGTTAGTGGATGCCAGCCTTGGGGAATATACCCAAGTGATTATCGATGAGGCGGATAGATTACGCGACCTGGTGGATAAATTGTTAGGTCCCAGGGTGATGCCTGAATTGGCAGCGATGAATGTGCACTCTGTTCTGGAGAGGGTCTATACCTTGGCTGTGGCGGAAGTGGCCAGTCAGATCGAGATTGTGCGTGATTATGACCCCAGTATTCCAGAGATTAGCGGCGATCGTGGGCAGTTGATACAGGCAGTGCTTAATTTATTGCGCAACGCAGTACAGTCGCTGATGGAAAATCCAGTACTGGAGCCACAAATAATTATCCGTACCCGGACTAAGCGACAAGTCACATTAGGCTCTACCAAGCATCGCCTGGTCTGTTTGATTGAGATTATAGATAACGGTGAGGGAATAGCTAGCGAGCTTTTAAGCAGTATGTTTTTTCCTATGATCAGTGGCAGAGCCGATGGCAGTGGTTTAGGGTTGTCAATCTCCCAGTCAATTGTCTCTCAGCACGGAGGTCTCATCGAGTGTGATAGCGAACCTGGTTGCACGGTGTTCTCACTCTGGCTGCCATTATCTTGAGTCAAGAAATCCTGTTTTGTTAGTTAAATTTTTGCAATTAAACACCAATATTGAATAGTTTGCTTATTGGTGTTGTTATTTGGTCCTCTGAAGGAGAGTTAAGTGAGTAATGTAGCAACGGTATGGATTGTCGATGATGATACTTCAATACGTTGGGTGTTAGAGAAATCTTTAACCACAGCGCTGGTTAATACACGTGCTTTTGACAGCGCCGACAAGTTAATTGAGCAGTTAAAAAAACAGCAGCCAGATGTGATTGTCAGTGATATTCGCATGCCCGGAACCGATGGTTTGCAGCTACTGGAATACTTAAAGCAACGTTTTCCAAAAATACCCACTGTGATAATGACTGCTCATTCAGATCTAGACAGTGCTGTGGCCTCCTATCAGGGTGGAGCGTTCGAGTATTTGCCTAAACCTTTTGATATTGATGATGCGGTTGCTATCGTAGATCGTGCGATTGCATTTTCATCTGAACTTAGCGGTGAAAAAGCAACAGAATTGGTATTGCAAAGCACTGAAATTATTGGTGAGTCTCCTGCTATGCAAGAAGTATTTAGGGCTATTGGCAGGCTGGCTAAATCCAATATTACAGTGCTGATCAATGGTGAATCCGGCACCGGTAAAGAACTGGTAGCCCATGCCTTGCATCACCATAGTCCAAGAAATAAACGCGAGTTTATCGCTTTGAATATGGCTGCTATTCCCAAAGATTTGATTGAATCTGAACTTTTTGGTCATGAAAAGGGTGCCTTCACGGGTGCCAATAGTGCCCGCCGCGGTCGTTTTGAACAGGCAGATGGCGGAACTCTATTTTTGGATGAAATTGGTGATATGCCCGCTCAAGCACAAACGCGTTTGTTGCGGGTATTGGCTGACGCTGAGTTTTATAGAGTTGGGGGGCATACTTCGGTAAAAGTAGATGTGCGTATAATCACTGCCACCCATCAGAACCTGGAAGCGTTAGTGGAGCAGGGAAAGTTCCGGGAAGACTTATTTCACCGCTTAAATGTGATTAGAATCCACTTGCCGACACTGGCGGCACGGCGAGGGGATATCATCAAATTGGCTAAGCACTTTTTGCACAGTGCCGCAAAAGAACTGGAAGTGGAGGTCAAAACCTTGTCCGCAGAGGCGGAGCAGTTTTTTCAGTCGCTGCCATGGCCAGGTAACGTGAGACAGCTGGAGAATACCTGTCGCTGGTTGACGGTTATGTGTGCCGGGCGAGAGATTTTGCAAATAGATATGCCGCCTGAGTTGAAGCTGGAACAGCAGCAAGTGAGCGTAGAGGGAGCGGGAGTGGTTGGTGATTGGCAGCAGCTATTGGCTATCTGGATGCAAGAGCAGTTAAATGCTGGTCAAACTAGTTTATTAGATATCGCATTACCCTGTTTTGAAACTGTAGCGATCAAAGCTGCATTGAACCACAGTGGCGGGAGAAAACAGGAGGCGGCTAAATTACTGGGCTGGGGGCGAAATACTTTGACCCGTAAATTAAAAGAGCTAGAGCTTAAAGACTAAGTATTCGGCCCGCTGAGCAGTAGAGCCCGGTATTTAGTAATGCGTTTTTCAAGGGGGGCTAACGCTGTTATTCTATTAGTGCAACTATCTCTTTTGACTTGGTTTTAACTTTGATCCAGCGCACTAAATCCATCCACATCGCTGAAATTTGCGCGCGTTTGGGCATTATACCGGCGTGCTCTAACTCGATGGTCATTACCGGGATATTTTTAATATGATAGCCGTAGTTGCCCAGTGATCCAGGGTAGGTGCCCAGTTGTCGTAAACGCAGCGGGCCTAAGCGGCTAGGGGGTTGCACTTGGCCATCAAAGTCCAGTATTCCATGGGGGGCGTGTACTGAGACTATCACTGTAGGTTTGATCTCGGCGATCAACTGCTGGATCGCCTGAGATTCGGGCTCGCTCAAAGGGCCTAAACCTGGATAGTAACGCGGTCTGCGTTTGGTTTTATGCTGCCAGTGATCGATGGCCGTTATCTGTTGCCTGTCGGTTTGAAAATTGCGGTTTAAATCAATATTTCGGGCGTTTACCCGGGTTGAGTTTTTCTTTAGCAAGCCATCGGGGTTAACCAATGGCAGGAAGTGCCAGTCGTATGAGCCGCTGTGGTAGCGATCTAGCGTCTTCAACCATTTAAAGGTGACACTGACGCTGGAGTACTCATCGCCATGGATGCCGCCGATAAACAGAATCTTCGGCGCGTAAACTTTGCTGGCTTTGGCGAAGTAGTGCTTTTCTAACAGTGGTAGGCCGTTCACAGAGAAGAACCGGGGTTTGTTAAAATTAAGCTTACGGCACTCTGTCACAGAGACGCTTGAGAGTTTTTTACCAATCTTTTTGCATATATCATCGACACTGTTGTCACCTGCTATTGCTGGATTAGCAGATACACACAAGCTAACAAAAGCAATACAGGCAAGCTTGGATCGATATAATTGTGCCGAGGGGAAAAAATTCATAAGATATTTCAAACTATGACTTTAGATCTTATATAGGGAATATCTGCCGGGCTAGCCTGGGGCAAATAACGAAAATAATGATTTACTTGTACTGCTGATTTTCTGCAGAAGCGCTAATAGCTGCAGCGCTGAAAATACCGACACACTCTAGCACAATAGCATTGGCTGCGCAGTAGGGCGCAGGGGCTTATTATTTTGTAGCATACCCTAACTGTCGCCAGGCTTCATAAACGGTGACAGCGCAGGCATTAGATAAATTTAAGCTGCGGCTGTTTTCCACCATAGGTAATTTTAGCCACTGTTGCGCTGCTATGCTTTCTCGTACTTCCAGGGGCAGGCCTCGGGTTTCTGGGCCAAAAAGTAATATATCACCGGCACTGAACTGGGCATCACTGTGCAAAACAGTGGCTTTAGTGGTCATGGCCCATACTTTGGCTTCGGGTAGGGAATCCAAGCAGGCGGCTAAATTCGGGTGGATTTGCATTTGAGCAAACTCGGCGTAATCCAGGCCAGCGCGACGCATACGTTTATCTTCCAATTCAAAGCCCAATGGTTCAATCAGGTGCAGCTGGAAGCCGGTATTGGCGCAAAGTCTGATGATATTACCGGTATTAGGGGGAATCTCAGGTTCGAAAAGCACTACATTTAACATATGGAACTCCTAAAAATGGCTTTGCAGTATACCTGCGATAATAACACTGAGAAAGCGCTAGTTATGCGTCGCAGTGATCGGCATCTGAAGCCTGTAAGTAAACCCAGCAACAGTGAATATTCAGGCGAAAAAAAACAGAGCATCTGCTCTGTTTCTAATTGAGACCGACACTTGTTTAGTGTGCAGTGTTCTCAGCGGTGTCTTCTGCGCCAGCTTCTTGTTGTAGCTTTTCAAGCTGCTGGGCAAACAGTGCGTCAAAGTTAACGGGTGCTAACATTAGCGCCGGGAAGCTTGCTTTAACAACTAAACTGTCAATTGTTTCCCTTGCGTATGGGAATAGGATGTTAGGACAAAAAGCGCCGAGTGCATGGTGAGTTTCACCTTCTTCCATTCCTGAAACAACAAAAATACCCGCTTGTTGGGCTTCAATTAAAAATGCAGTTTCACCGTCATTTTTAGCCGTTACAGTCAGTGTCAACACAACTTCGTAAACGTCTTCACCCAACTCTTGAGACTGAGTGTTCATTTCTAAGTTGATTTCTGGCTGCCATTCTTGAGTGAAAGATTGCGGGCTGTTCGGCGCTTCTAATGACAGATCTTTCAGATAAATACGTTGGATGCTAAATTGTGGTGATTGTTCTTCAGCCATGGGTAATTCCTTTAAATTCTATAGTGAAAGTAATTTGTCTAACTGGCCCTTGCGCTCTAATGTATAGAGCTCATCGCAGCCACCGACGTGTTTATCGCCAATAAAGATTTGCGGAACGGTGTGACCACCGCTACGGTTCATCATTTGTTTACGCAAGTTTGGTGTCTTATCGATGGCAAACTCAGTGTATGGCGTGTTTTTTTGTTCTAGTAACATTTTTGCTCTGACACAGTAAGGGCAGAATCTAGTGGTGTATATTTCTACTGTTCGCATATTATTTCACAATGGGTAAATTTTGAGCTTTCCACTCGGCGATACCACCTTTTAAACGAACCACTTTTTCAAAGCCCGCCGCCATAAGTTTCTTGCAGGCAGTACCTGAAGACTGGCCCATATTGCATACGACAATAAGGTTGCGGCTCTTGTATTTCTCTAATTCAGTGAGGCGTTTGTCTAAATCGACCAGAGGGATATGGGTGGAATTGGTGATTGAACCTGTCTCCCATTCTTTTTTACTGCGAATGTCTAAGAGTATCGCATCTTCTTTGTTCATAAGTTGCACGGCTTCAGTACTGCTAACAGATGCACCCGCTTTTCTGCTTTCAGTCCACAATAGCATTCCCAGAGCTAACAAGAAGGCGATTACTAATAGATAGTTATTAGTAATAAATTCGATGAGTTGTTCCATTTTTGACCTTAATCCGAAAAAAATAACAGCGGCCAAGTATACATGGGGATATCTACGCTGGTAAGGCTTTTACCGACAATATAAGTAAAAAAATACTGCGTAATAGGCTCAGCTATACTCTGCTGCTGTAGTGATTCATTTAGCATGGGCTAGATAATAATGATTCCTGGGTTGGCTGATCAGAGTAGGCCGGCTAATTGCACTAGAATTGAAATACTTTGCACTTTGAGGCAGCTCCATAGCGCAATAAGTGCTTTGTTTACTTTTAGCGATGCTGTTTTTTCGGTAGGATAAGTCCTTTGATTTAGGGAGCATGCGAATAAGTCCGATCTGATCTTTGCGGGCCTAATCCCATGTTCTCTTCTAGACGTCCGGGATAATCGGAAATTTCTGTAAGTTGAGCTAATAGTAATCCTCGAGGGAAAAGTTACACATGACAGGCACAAGTACTACGACCGCATTAATTATACTCGACGGTTTTGGCGTCGAAATAACAGATTCATCGGCTATAGCAGCAGCTAATACCCCGGTATGGGATGAGTTAATGGCGCGCAATCCTAATAGCATGATTGAAACTTCAGGTACCGCTGTCGGACTACCGGACGGACAAATGGGTAATTCGGAAGTAGGGCACATGAACATTGGTGCCGGTCGCATTGTCTATCAAAACTTAACCCGTATTACTAAAGCCATTAGCGATGGATCCTTCCAGCAAAATTCAGTGCTCACTGCTGCTATTGACCAGGCTATTGCCTGCGGTGGGGCTATCCACTTCAGCGGGTTGTTATCACCCGGTGGCGTGCACTCTCATGAGCAGCATTGTTTTGCCGCCATTCGCATGGCCGCTGATCGCGGTGCCAAAAGAATTTATCTGCACGCTATTCTCGATGGCCGCGATATGCCGCCCAGATCAGCACAAAACTCTCTGCAACAAGCCCAGCAAGTGTTTACCGATCTGGCAGGACAACTCGAAGAGGGTGGGGTTGCCACTGTGGTTGGACGGTATTTTGCCATGGACAGGGATAATCGCTGGGACAGGGTGGAAAAAGCTTATAACGCTATGGCCCATGCCAGTGCTGAGTATCACTCTGATAGCGCTGTAGAGGCGTTGCAAGAGGCCTATCTGCGGGGTGAAAATGATGAGTTTGTCAGCGCCACTTGCATTAATGGGCTTCGGGGTCAGGTCGCTGATGGCGATAGCCTGATTTGTTTTAATTTTCGTCCAGATCGCTCTCGCGAAATAACCCGTGCTTTTGTCGAGCCCGACTTCAACAGTTTCCCACGGCCTGTGCAGATCGCCTTAACAGATTATGTAATGCTGACTGAGTACGCAGCGGATATTCCCGCTAGCTGTGCTTATCCACCTTCCCCGATCAGCAACGACATTGGTGAGTATGTTTCGAACTTAGGTAAAACTCAGCTGCGGATCGCTGAAACTGAAAAATATGCCCATGTGACTTTTTTCTTTAATGGTGGTCAGGAGAGCGAGTATCCGGGAGAAAAGCGTAT
>MAAC01006694.1_pt1 | contig 17362 bp, 13 predicted proteins | sample 1115981 | NCBI WGS metagenome assembly MAAC01 (sample SAMN04961126, study PRJNA320927) | seawater metagenome | isolation source: sample BD02T64 sea water enriched with oil for 64 days | place: USA:Gulf of Mexico | collected 2013-07-27 | reverse complement strand
ATAGCCTTCACTTTGCCAAGCATTTTTGAAGAGTAATCCTTGGATTGGCGATACCTTGCTTTAAGTTCATCCCCCATTGATGGTAGCTCACTATATAGTGACTCATACTCGTCAGACTCTCCAATGGCTGTTAACAACTCAAGCTTGTATCGTTTTAGTTTTGAATATAGGAATATTGAGGCGTCGTTGGAACATTGAGAATTACTTATGGGTTTTTTAGCGTTCTCATAGGCACCCTGCGCCTTTGGGTAGAAGTCAGACTCATAAAACTGATTGGTCTTTTTATACAAAAATTTACTTTGCCCTACCCTTTTCTCTTTTACTAAAAGTCCCTTTTGAACAAGCCTTTTTAGGTGGGCGTACACGTACCTTCTAGCGTCAGATGCATCTGGAATTTTCCTATTTGTTAGGATTTGATACTCATCCCTCAATTGTAAAACTGTGAAGTCATCGAAACTGGAGGTAATTAATATCTTGTGCAAGTCAGAATCTAGCTGAGTACGGGCAATGGGCATCTTTTTCACACTTAACAGGTCATGTAGTACCAGGGAATGGGTTTCTATAAGCAAAAGAGGTAATGAGCCCTCTATTGTTACAAAATGCGGATTATAGTCCGTGGTCAAATAATCCGCAACTACCGATAGTTTCCATTTGGATAAAAAGGCTATTGGTATGAGAGACCTGTCTTCCCAATTTGGGATAAAGCTTCGAGAAAAGAGGGAGTTACTGGGAATATCACAAGACGATCTTGCCCTCAAATCTGGTATTGACCGCAGTTATGTTGGCCGTATTGAACGCGGAGAAGTAAATGTATCATTAGAAAAAGTATACATGTTGGCATCTGCTCTAGGCTGTTCTCCTTGTATGCTTCTGCCTTATGGAATGAACGTATAGGTAATTCTTCCCCCATAAATCTAGCAATAACGAGTACTTTTATCTTAACTAGTGTTGGTATGGTTGGGTATGTTGTGTACTGATATCAATAACTGAACGCCTTAAAGTGTCCGTTTTGAAACGAAACTAGGCTGGACCCCCAATACTGAAAGAAAAATTATAAGGATGCCACTAATGTGTATTATCAAGATAAAATTTCATTTGACTACCAATCGCACTTCTTATCGCGTTTTGAACCTGTTTATCCGTCAATATTAAGTCCTGACCATCTTCTTCAGATAACTCCCTAAGTAATACCGACATGAGGGCGACAGTCGGTGTCATTGCAAATTCGGTTAATTTGATTGCTCCTGTTTCAACAGAATACTCATTAAGGTTCATCCATATTTTTTCGGCTTGTTTTTCAAGGCGCCATCCTGACAGAAAGGCGTCAGGCACGAAAAATTCGGTAAACGAAACACCAGAATCCAAAGGAAATCTCTCGCCTAAATCAAAACTTCTAAGGAATAACGCCAGATCTTCCGCATTCAGCAACCCCTTGAAAACGTATTTCTCTTTCATAAATCGCCCCCCTATGTGTCTTCTGTTTCTTTCAACCACTTCGCCATAGACGGATTCCAATTCTGGTTGCCCTACTAATAGCGTAACTAGTCTGATATGCTTTTCATCCAGTATATTGGAAATATCTACTAATAAATCATAATGATGATTGGTAAGTTTTTGTGCTTCATCGATAAACACAAGAAACAGGTTTGATTCGTAAGCCTCCGACATATGTAACATTAAATCACGCGTCCGATTCCAAATCACGCGTTTTGTACCCTTAACAAATGGGGATCCCATTTCCCGAAGAAACAGCTCGAGAAAGCTGATTTCAGGATCCTCCAGGGAAACCATACTGAACTGAATGATGGGGATATCCTCATCCCAATATGAACTAACATTGTGTCGTAGCCATTGTAATGCCCAGGTCTTCCCAACTCTTGGTTCGCCTGACACTATGACTCCTGTAACATTGATATCTAACCAGTGGGACAATGCATTGGCCAATTGCTCTATTTGAGTCGTGGGAAAGGTAAAATCTTGCCTGATCAGCGGGTGCATTCGCATTAGCTGGTTGTATCGTTCGCTAATCATAATCTATTGCTCTCGTTGGGGAATGATAGTGACTTTTTTGGCAAAGAATGCTTTACCATCGAGTCTAGGTACGAGTTTGTTTTTTATCGGGAGGGTCGCGGGAGCCTCTCTACGCACCAGCTGTGACTCTCGTCTAAGACGTTCCAAATGATGTATCGCCCGCCGATCTAGCTGACGAGCTTTTTTTTGTAAGTGACTTTCATAGCGCAGTACCACGTCATCTTCCGGTTCCGTTTCAAGCTGTCTTTTCCGGATGAGTCTGGATATTTCTATACGCGTACGTAATGAATGACGTGTCCCCCGCCATTTCGTATCAACAACGTGTAACGTATCAAAAAGGCGCCCGTCGTCTAAGTAGAGTTTGCAAGTGCGCATATCATCGCAATGAAAGATTGCGATGCATCTTTTTTTCGCTAGATGGAGAGCCTTAGAAAGGTTCTTACTAGTATATTCAGCGTACCACAGATTAATATGTGGGCATTTCCGATCCTTAGGGCCTCCACATATAGTCACACCCTTTTCAATTTCTAGAAGCGGCAATCTATTTCTTTTAGACACGTCGATCGTTCTCGACAGAAAAAGATCTGACTCAACGTAATTTGATAGATATTCAAGGGGGGTACAACCCAATTCTCCATGTGTTTTAGCGTTATAATTTGCGATAACTACATCTATTATACGTTCAAATTCTTCTAGTCCAAACTTAAGTTTTAAAGCGGCTTTTCTTGGGTTATCTCGTTTAGGATCACTCGGATTTCCACCGGTTGTGTTCTCAAAACGTTGACTTAATTCCTCAGTGAACGTTCTAAAATATCGTTCTATGATGGGCCGGTACTCTGGCGCTCCAGAAGGCCCAAAATTAGTGGCACAGCGAAAAGTCTTTTTTAAAGCACTTAACGTTTGTTTAGAGTGATGAGTACTGTCATTGTCTAGAGATAGCCTTGAGGGTAGCTGCCAAGCACATTGGCTAATTACACCGCTAGGTAACCCTGCTTTGGCTGTATATAATATCAAATCGTCACTTTCGATTAATGGACGCTTCCATGGGTGTAAGCAATTAGATAAACACTGCAGAACGTCATAAGATGTGTAACTTTTATAGTTGGTGGAGAGGTGCCACCCCATCACGGCTCTGCTCCCTACGTCAATGGCAACAAGTAGCCAAACCCGTTCCAATACTTGAAGAAACTCTCTCCCATTCGGTTGGTAATCAACATAGACAAACTCACCGTCGATCTTGTGCCCGTCGATTTCAAAAACCTGATAGGGTTTTATGCAGCTCCTTTTCGTGGAATCTAATGTGTACATTGAACTTACAAAGTCACGGTAACGGTCACTGTTAAAAATATTTTTTAAGTATTTTTCTGGGTCTCGTTTGAGTTCATCTTTTACATAGCGTCTAAGGGACTCTTTTGCTTCTTTCTTAGTTCGTAAAGGATAATCATTTTCTGTTAATCCCGCATCTCTACAGGCTTTTCTAAACGTTTTGAACACGTATTTAAATTGGGCATTTTTTTCCCGGATTTGGAGCCCGTTAATCACCATTCCAGCTGCATGCTGCATCGTCACACGCTTTATCAGAGGGTATTTATCAAACACTCCTTGGAGGGATCCCGCATGAGGACTATCGGATGTTGATTGGGATCTATAGCCCATACGAAACCCTGGTAGTAATCCTTCCCAGCCAATAATCTTGCCATTGTTCCTTCTTGTGCAACAGCGATCGCGTAATGTCCGAAGATACTGACGCGATATCCCGGCCATTTCACTAGCCAGTTTCATTGTGATACTATGATCCAGTAAACTTTGAATAGCCTGCTTGCGGATATTGAATGCCTTCCTGTGTATTTTTGGTATCGCGGATTCGTTGATGATAGGCCAGCGTTTCCAATCTATCGCTTCATCATCCTGAGCCAATTGACCTTTAGGCGTCGATGTTAAGGGATTCATTTTTGAAAAACTCCGTGCCTTGGCTTAAACCAAACTTATGGACGTCGTCTGAGCAAAGCTCCTCGTTGTAAAAGAGCCAAAAGGTGACGGCTTGTAGTAGTTCTTTGTCGAGGGTTGGCAAGTTTTTGCCAATAGCGGCGATTGATAGATTTCTATCATAAGTATATAGCTGCATTATTTTCTCAGACACAGCGGCTATTTTAGCTATATCCAAATCAAGCAAATAAGGAAGAATCTGTTCGGCGTTCATTAAAAATGTCATATCGGGTGACAACGTTACTTCTGTGACCAATTTATATTGTAAGCTGTGCAGGTCGAAGAAGCTCAACCAGTTTCTCCAGTTTTCAGGGCCATTTTCACCGTTTTCAAGCTTCACTAGATGATCAGTGGGCTTGATGTCTATGCAGTGTTCAATCCCATTGCGGTACTTAACCCACATGTCGAAGGTGTAGATACGTTGAACGGGCCTAAACTGATCAATAATCACTGGGTGTTGTGGTAAAAAATCTATCACATTTGGGTCGAATTCTATTTTCAGCCAATACAAGAACTCCAGTTCACTTTTTAACCAAAAGGATGCACCAATCTTGAGACTTTCCACATAGAAAGTGTTGAATTTCTTTCTATCCTCTGTGGAGAGTAACGGAACGTTACGTTCTACTTTAACACTCATGTTTTCCCTCCTTGCAGTAAGGTTAGAGTCACATTGTCTTCATTGCATACGGTTCTATAGCCAGTGTTTTGGTCGATTGTAGAATTACGCAATTTAATCCAATGTTCAAACTCCGACATAGCATCCCATTCAAGAGATCCAGTTGCGTAGACCAGTTGAATATTGCGTTGTTTAGCGAAAGCTCGCTGCAAATTAATGAAGGGCTTAAAGTTGGCAGCACCAAAGGGATTGTCCAAAAAGAGTAACCCTCCATGCTTGTTTGTTGGCGAGTTGCTACCCCAATAGTACTGACGCATGTCACAGATTAGACAATAGAGCATTACGGCTGCAGTTAATTTTTCTCCACCGCTAAAGGCGATGTGGTCAACACTGATATATTCAACATCAGTACCTTCCTTAGGTTTAAGCAACTCCATTTGATAATTAGTGTCTGCCGTAGGCTGATAGAATAAATCAACTAACATATCCATCGGGTTTTTGGGGAATTCTTGGGATTGTAGAATATTATTAAGGTAACGCTCACAGGTGTCCTTTCTGGACTGCACTGATTTTTGCTTTCGTTTTACGATAATTCTTAATATATTGGTTTCGATAGACGTGACGCCTTCTTCAGTTGAGGTTAGCGTGATCCTGCTTTTTGATGCAACTTTGTGCAGTAAGTTTTGGGCATCGATGTAAAGGTGGGTTAGTAAACCAATCTCATCATTTTTTTCTGCGTCATAATGTCGTACACAAGTAGTCAATGCAGTTAATCGACTTCTAACCTCTGACTCGATATGGCGTAATCCCTCTGGTTCCATGACATCACTAACATCAAGTAATGCGCTGGCCAAAGTAGGTAGCGATTTTCCCAAGTGGTGTCGAATCGAAACTTGATGCAAGCGATTAATGCAGTGATTTAACTTATCTTTTTTTACATGGACTTCTTTAAACTCTGAATGAAGCGAACCTAAAAGGATTTGTTGGGATGCTTGATCACTTGCATTTTTTAGATCTGGTGCCGGAATTGACGAAAAGTCTAGATCCAGCCAGTTGCCCGCATCAATGATCCGTACTTTCAAACTAAGGAGCCCATCAAGAGTTTTCTTGTTGTTTCCAATTTCAATTAATTTGAGATCTAGATCCTGTGTCCACTCATTATTTAGGATAAGATTTTTCCGTTTTATTGCCGACAATCGTTCTTTTATCGAGTCCAATTCGAGTAATGGAATACCCTCGAATTCTAATGGCATAACCTCATGGTTCAGTAGTTGTTGCTTTATCGTGTCGAGCTTACGACCGAAGACTTTTTCTTCATTATCGACGGACTTAATTTTCACAAGATAGTGTTTGGGATTCGGTTTATTACGATTACGTAGTTGCGGGACGTTACGTGCTATCTGTGCGTCAAAGCTTTCTCTGAATTTTTTATTTAGTTCCATTAACTGGCCGGTAAGAATTCCCACTTGCTGACTGCGGGGTAGCCTTTGCGTGCTAATATCAAGTAATGCCTTGAGTTCATACGTCGTTTCTAGAGGGACGTGTTTGGTCATGCGGAATTCACCTGGAAATTCTCCGTCAATATCCTCAAGTTTCAATTTTTCTTGATTCAGGTCGAATGTTGATTGCCTAACTTCGTTGGCACATTCTAACAGTTCAAGATGCCTACTTTTTAGCTCAGCTAAGCCCTCTTCAGTCTGTTTAAGCGAGTCATTTATCGCCACAATCATCTCTTCCAATTCTTCAATGGAGGCTGGGTGTTCTTTCTCTATGCGATCCAGCAGGAACCATCGATAGAGCAGCTGAGATAGTTTTTTGGGTTTTTTGGTTGCTTTGCTTAGTTCCAAGGTATAACGATTTTCAACATCTATCAGGTATTTTTCTACATGATCTCTACGTTCAGTTAGAGTTACTATCCTACCTTGTAAGCGTTGCATACTCGATGCGGGAGACCCCAGTAATGTCTGAACTTGTACGTGCGTATGCCATAGATTCAGAAATTCTACAATGTTGGACTCGTCATCCTTTACCCGTTGCATCTTGTTTTCTAACCGCTTTAATTTTCTTTTTGACTCCTCAATTTTCTGTTGAGCAGCTTTAAAATTGTAAGTAGGTTCTGATAAGTTTTGCAGGCAATACGGTTCGTTTGTCTCTGCATCATAAGGTAATAAAAGGTTAACTGGACCGAACAGTGTGTTTGTCGCATCTAATGTATGGCGTGCTTTATCTCGTAGCTCCTGATTACTAAACGTTATACCTAATAGACAACTGGGGTGCTGATTCAGATACAAACTTGCCTCATTCGCATCAGTAAAACGATGTGCCAAAGCGACAAGGGTTGGGGTATGTTCTATGTTCGCCTTTCTCAACTCATGACTTGCATCCCGGACAGTGGGCCCTACAATTAAACCAAATTGATCTATATCGTCTATGGTCTCATGTAGATCGCTCAAGCCATCAGCAAAAAGTATCAAACTGTCGTTGAGTCGGCGTCGATGACCTTCCAGTAATTTAGGTAATGAACTATCTAGCTTATCAAGCGGTTCATCTTCGATAACATGAAAAAGGGCCTTGTGCAACTCAAGATCAGCGCGATCCTTTGATTGTTGCTGTTGCCTGACTTCAGTGAAATGGAGGGACATACGTCGAACCCTTAGCTGCTGTGTTAGCTTAGCTACTAGGGTTCTGTGCTGCACAGTTTCATACCAAAGCAGCTTTATATTGTTACCCATTAAATATTGTTCGGATAGCTGTTCAGATATGGTAGTAGCAAGGTGTGTTTTGTAGGCGCCAATGGAGCCGTAATCAGATAGAAATTCACGCTTAAGACCAGGTAACGTAATGAGCAAAGATTTTTTTTGCAGAAGTAATTTATTGGCGTTCTCTTTTTTTCTATGGATTTCTATCTCGTTGGTGATGATTTTCTCTTGATTTTCGGCCAATTCAACTTCGTTTTTTGTTAGCATTTCTTGATGTTGTCGTACACTGAGATCTAGTTCCCCTAGATCATAAACAATTCTTGATTTCAGTTTGTCAAAATAAGACCTGCTTTCGGCTGTTGAGGGTTGTTCTAATATTCGTTGCTTTTGTTTGATATCATTGTAGGCACTAATAGCTTTGTAATATTCGATGGTTTTGATAATACGCCCTTTTCGCACGGCTAACGTCGTGAGCCTATTTTCGTACCGAACCTTTCGCATTAAATTGGATGCTAATGTTATTTCAGTCAACCTACTGGTATGACTTCCGTCTAATGCTTCGGTTGTTTCTATTCCGTTTTTTGCAACGTCCATTAGCTGAATCAATTGAATATGTTCACGTTCTATGACTTCAATCTTCTCAAGTGTGTGCCAATATAACTCAATAATTTCTTCTCTTTTTTCCTGAAAGATACGCTTTTGTATTTGTAGCGAAATACAAGCCGGTATGATTAATGATAATTGACTGAGAACATGTTCCAACTGTTGCCTTTGCTGTTCTACATTTGGCATGGATTGGTGTTTTTGAACAAATTCTCGTGTATGTTGATAGACTGACTCTAGCATTTTTTCAGGCATAACCGATTCAAAAAGAAACCGAGAAAAATCGGATTGAGTGTTAAACTGTATAATGTCACCTGCTCCGGCCTCCCTTTCATTCAGCAATAACTGTGTTTTGATAAGATGAGTATCAATATCGTTCTTAGCCAGGAAGCGGTTCCATTCGGAAGGTTTTCTAGTGCTATACCAGTGTAAGTGAGGAAGGCGATTGCTTTGATGTTTCACCCACTGTTCAAAAGCCAGAATGCTATTTACCGGAATCGATAAGCCTTTAAGCGGAAGATCCTCTAGCGAAAGGGTTTCGTCTGGCCTAAAGGAAAAAAACCACCGCCGAATCGAGTCAGATGGATTACTCGATCTTTGGAGAATACAGCCTAGTATGATTTTTTTAGGTTTCTTATTATCTTCGGTTGTCTGCTCCCATTCGCTCACAATGGCACCGTATTCATCCTCCAATAAATAGGATGAAAGACCTCTATTTTTTTCAGTTTTTTCAGGCAAAAAATCTCTTTTTCCCGGCAATATCAGCGAGAAAAATAATCCAATGATGGAAGACTTACCACCGCCGTTGCGCAGATGTAGAATCGTAGACAATGCCATAACGCCAGCTGACGTTCTAAAATTAAGCGTTAAAGGATCAAGCCGTGCCGCAGGATGACCTATTCCCATAAAATGAATGCGAGATAATTGAAGCATGCTCCCCTTTCCCCTTACGACAGTTTAAATTGATCATTAATCGTTTGGTATGATTGTGAGAGACTCCATTCTCGCAATTGGACGCGATAAGGCATCAGCGCCTTATAGATACCCCCTCGAGAGTCTTTATCCACCAGTCGTAACTGACCTTGCTCTGTCAGTTGGTTTAGTACGCATTTAAATAACCCCTTTACGCTGTTAATACCCTGTGTTTTTCCATCTCGGTTGGGTTTGGCATAGTAATCCTGGATTGCTGTTACGGAACGCCAGAGAGGTAATTTTTTCGGGTCATTACCTTTATATTCTTGTTCTGCCTGATGAATAAACGACTTAAAGACTCGGAAAATGGCGTTAAAGTCAGTTTTAGCAACTTGGGTAGATATAATTTGTAGTTCCGCAGGGTCAGGATAAAATGCATAGGCGATACACAGATGGAGAACAAGCATTGCTTGTTTCTTATCCTCCGTTAAAGATGTACGATAGTCGGAAAAACGTATAGAAAAGAGGCTTCTCTCAAGAGGCGTGACAACCACTCCGAAGTCGTCAACGTTTAGTAATTCGCAGTCGGCACCAGCACAAACGGCATCAAAGATCTCTCGAAATTGACTTGAATGTTGATACAGAGCTACCAGCCGACGATAGTCCTCATCCCTCTCGGGACGTAGTTTTGGTTTTAAAGCTTTGCAGAGTAAGCTTGTAGCATCTTCCACCATTTTAAACGTACTATAACTCCGGTTCATTTCATGTGCAGACATAAATCATCTCCTTCAAACCATGTGCAGACGATATCGCTCGCCTTAGTGGATACGTAACGTAACGAACTACCCATTGGGTCAAATGCCTGGATAGCACGGAATATAATCGCGAAATGAAATATGTCGTTTTCTGACTCTGAAACAAGGGTCAGTAATGTTGATAGTGCAACTTGCTCCATCGTTTCAAGGGTGGTGACGATAAAAGTATCAACCCGGGCTAATAATTCCGCTGTAAATTGAGCTGCATAACTTATCAATATGTTAGGGGATGGGCTGTCGAGGCTCGAGCGGGGTGCCGAATCAAAAGGTTCATAAATCAAATTGAAGACACTTTGTAGATTAGTGAACTTTGGCGTGTGAACACAACCCCATGCGTTTAACAATTTGTCACAAGTAACCGCGTCCAGCATTCTTGTATCTGTCTCTAGCAGCGCACTGATTAATTCCGTCCCGATATTTGGTAATGCGGATATTGGGCTAGGCTGGAATCCATGTTTGTCCTGTGCATCGATAAAAACGGTATGAAAATTCATGATAAGGGTGCTGAGGCTCGTATGTCTGTTCAAGCAATCACGTACCACTTCATCTATTTTTCTCAGTTTAGAATTGTCTTCTTGTTTTCGTAAATCGGCCAGTCGTTCTAATATTTTGTATTCAGTTTCAACGCATTGTTCAACATGTTTTCGAGATTTGATTACTTGGGGATCGATGTCTTTTTCCCAAGAAACCAAATAGTATTGTTGTTTTAACTTTTTCTCGAAATCTTTGATTTGATATTCATACTGAATACTAAGAACCTTCGCGTGCTCTGCTGTATATAAGGCTTCTTCCCATACACCGTTTCGTAAATGTTCCTCGAGCATAAGCTCCCTGCATCGCTTCTCGTCTTCAATTGAGGTGATTAGGGTCTTTAAATAAAGCGTTATACCTTCCGGGGTTACAATGAATCGAGTATCACCACTGGGGATCTCAATTTCATTAATAAGGCTAAAGCTAAATTGATAATATTCTCCTGTTTCAAAATCGAAAATCTGTTGCGTGAATTTCTGATAAGAATGTGATGCATTGATGAGTTCATTGAATACCCTCTCTGAGGTTTTCTGTACAGTGGTGCGTGATGAATCGGGACACATTCTTGCTACGGTTTCAGAAATTGATCTTAAAATCTCCTCATACGTTGCACCGTATCCGACGCCCATTTCATTGATAATTGTTTGCAGCGTAACCAATGCGAGACTGCCATAGTCCGCCTCTTTAAGAATAACGCGTCCGTAGTTTTTGCTTGCATCAAGTCGCGCCAATGGCGCAACCAGGCGCAGCGTTTGACTTCTCAGGTTAAGAGATTTTTGGATGTGCAGCGTAAAATCGTCATAAAGTGGGTCCATAAGTATGACTCTGTACGACAGGGGAAGTGAAATTGAGGATAGATGGAACTGGCCGAATGACAACCGTGAACAGGTCATTCGCTTAGTTTATTTTGGTTTCGAAATAGAAGGAATTGCTATATTGGAAATAACTTATTGAAGGGTCGTTATTTTTTCTGCGTGAGGTTTTTTATATCTTCCTCAAGCCTAAGAGAATATGAATGCGAGTGAGCAAGTTCTTCCTGAAGTTCTTGAAGGCGGGCTTCAAGGGTTTCATCACGTTGGCCCATTAAATAAGAACGGATTTCGGATCGAATAGGTCGTTCGCTATTATCGCGCTCAGAGGACAATCGCTCATTATCGGCATTAACCCGAAAGTTTTCTTTTTTTAGTCGCACATTATCTTTTACTAAAGTATCAAAGGTATCCATATAGACATCCAATATTATTTTGGCGTCATTTCGATTGAATTCTCTGATACTTGTTTTAATAAAACTTGAAAATACACACTTATGCTCACCATACTCGTCTCCAGAAATGGCAGTGAGAATTTCCGACGATTTATGCTGTCTTAGCGCGTGCAAGATCGACGTAAAACTCCCTTTATCCCCCATTTTCTTGCGTAATGCTCGTGCTGTCAGGTTCTTGCCCTCCACTTCAAGGTCTAAGACCGCCAAATGGAACTCTTGGTCAGTAAAGTGTCGTTTAGCCATGGTATCAACCGTACGTTTACAGTTATCTGTACACTATAGTCTCCCGCAATTGGAGGTGCCATCGATCCTTAGACGAATAATTATTAAGTATATAACCTAATATAAACAGTGTTTTATGAACGCAAAGTTTGAGAAAATCAAAAAACAATAAAATTTCGGGCTCGATAAATGAGAGGCACTAACAACCGTACAGTACACTGTACTGTACGGTTGTTAGTGTCGTTTCTTACTCATTATGAGGCAGTCCAATGATCCACTGGACGTGGGTTTTAAAACAAAAAAGGGAATTGCCTGGACGCCCCTTTCAAACGCACCGACGGTCGTATTTTTTTGCCCGTTCACCAATTGTTGGTAGGTGTTAGCGAGGTAGCTCTCAATTAACTGGGTCACAAGGATAGTTGTTTTAGCCAAAATATTTTCAGTTGTATCATTCGCAGATCCTGCTGGAACCAGCGCTTCGAAAAGTCGATAGAAAGTGCCTGAGTACAATTGAAACGTGTGTTTAAAGCCATCATTAAAGATGGGGCTGTTTCCCTGACTTGCAAGCTCGGACGGTAGCCAGAAATGTGTCCAATCAGAATCTTCGCTATCTAAGCCCTGTTTTTTGACGAAAGCCTTAAAGCATTGATTAACCGGGGCAATCAATGCTTTATTGATCAGGTGCTTCTGACTTCGGCTAAAGCAAGGTTGGTAGGACTCCTTGGTGATGTAATAAATTTTCTCTGAATATAACGATTCAGAAACATCTCGTACAACAGATATAACAAACGAGTTTGAAGAGAGGTCTGCGTTATCATAATCTCGATGTTGTAAGTACCAGTCGATGCAGGAAAGATAAAACTTTTCATCACAGATTTCAGGCGGCAATAATCCAAGGCTGATGTAATTACATAAATGAGAGGACTGATAATGAGCATCAAGATTAATAATAGCGGTACTTTCAAGTTTGCGATCCACCGTAGCACTCAGCCATTCACCGCAGTGAGGGCAGGAATACGGGGCGCTTAAATTGGTCGCCGTAATTTGATATGGTATCCCTGCTCCGCAGTGATGACAGGCATTATATAGTGCTCGATTGTGTATCGGACATTCGTTTAGTGAATTAAGTTGGAAGTAGGTACTATGATAACCAGCTAACAAGCAGCTTTGGCAGTAACGAAGGTGTGATGAACAAAATTGATAGGATAGCTTTCCACAATGTAAATTAGGAATAATATTTTGTGGAAACATCGATTCTATGACAGATTCGGCGGTTAGTAGTAAATTAGCAAGCTTCCGATAACTTAGTCTATCCCCCTGCGTCAGTTGTTTCACCAGTAAAGCCTTGGGGCAATTGTTTTTATCGACAACGATTAAGTCGAGGAGTGTCGGTAGATCTGGGAAGTTTTTTACAGAAAAGCGTTGCATGACGGACCAAAAAGATTCAAATGGTCTGATCCACTGATGGTTCCAAATAACGCCTCCTCGGTAATTCAATCTGATACTCCGAGTTGAAATTGATAGTGCCGAACACATTACTCGATCATTGCATACATGTTGTACGATAGCTTTCGAAACAGATACTTGCCAATATTTATTATATTATGGTTTAACGTACACATCTGATTTTCTATAGTAAGGCTTTTTTTGGAGGGCACTCAGAACAAGCATATTCCAATTCAGCACCGGAGCTTCGATATTTTCTTTAGACTGAATCGAAATGACAGTTTTTTGGAGTTAAGTTGTTGAGCGGGAACGTGACAACGTATTGTCTACGTACCTCGCTAACAGGTAAACTGATTTGGTTGTTTTCTCTGACGAGGAAACAGTATTAGTTCGAGCTACCTCGAAGTAATACCGTTTCCCTAATGTATCTAGCAACTATAAATCAAAAGCTTAGGCGCTTAAAAAGGAAACACTATTAGTTCGTTCTACAGGTATCAGATGTTTATATCGATAGGAGTCATCCGATTTTCTTGTTTTTTCCTGATGAATGGCGTTCTCGCAAGTCGCTATCAATGTATCTATCTGTTGTATGCATGGATGCATGGCCAGCATCATCTCGAACATGCTCCCTTGGGCGAACTTTAACGTCTTCTGATATACCAGTATGCCTAAGCCAATGCACCGTTGCAGCTTCCAGTTCTGTAGCATCATTATCAAACCCTTCATCGCGCATGCGTTGAAACGAAAGATCAAAACAGTTTTGAACAATGGTTCGTATTTGGCGTGTGCTTGTCACTGGGCCGTTGCCAAGATTCTTCGGGATCAATGGTGCTGAATCATCTGATGTTGGTAATGCCGTTAAACCTAATGATCGACGAAAACGTTTTAACGCGCTCAACATGTCATCAGACACAGTAACGATTCTACTTTTATTTCCTTTACCGACAACATGTAGCCACCAGTTACCATCCATATCTTTTCTAAAGTCACCCATAACGGGTGTAGATCTCTCATCTGTAACAAGCTCGGATATCCGAAGGTACATGCCGTACAAACAATTCATTATGAATAACGTACGTTCGTGACGACCATTTTCGTTAGCCAATTTCTCTGTTGTTTCTAAAACAAACTCCCACTGCAGGTTGCTAATGCGACGTACAGGTGTTTTTGTTGTTCTTTTCTGAATGAATTTACTTTTTTGTCGGATAAGCATTACAGGGTTGGATTCAGTAACTTCTTCTTGGATAAGAAAGTTAAAATATGAAGATAACACCGAGAACATTGCCCGGATACCAGGCTGGGATAATACGTATTTTTTGGGGTTTGGATCGATGCCGTGCTTGTGATCGACTTTAGAGGCAGTAACAACAAACGGTCGCCAATGCGGATTTACTTGTCGCTGGCCATTTCGACTAACAAATCGGGAAACGTTTTTGGTTCCTATCCACGCCAATGGTGGCTTTTGGCAAAACCGAATGAATTCCTCAATATCATTTCGCTTTAGGTTAAGAATAGATTTTCTTCTGATTACCCATGACCATTGAAGCAGCCTTTCAAGTTCTCGGCGGTATGCGTTAAACGTTGAAGAACTTCCATTATAGCTGTAGATAAACTTCCAGCTGTATTCGAAATCGATCTCGTAGCCAACATCGAGATCTTGATTGGGGATCGTAAATGCTTTTAGGTTAAACGGATTTTTTAGGTGGTCGAGATTGTCGAAGATAGGCCTAGGAGGAAATGATTCAGGGTTTATCGCAGAAGTATTCAATGAATTACGCCTTAACGTCATTGATATGAGTATTAACGAATAATACCGTAAAAACAGACGCTTAGCAATATTCCGATAATCACATTTATCGGAATATTGAAGGCCTTTTTCTCACGCCTAAGATAAATAAATACAGCGTCACGTTCAGACATGAAATTACAGACAAAAATATGTTTATTAGAGATATCGACTCATTCAACCTGCAGGTTCGTTTTCAGTCTCCGGCCTATGGGTACACAACGTTTTTTGCCTTGGATTTTATACATAAAATTGAGGCTGTGATTATTCACGGGCGCCAATTAACCCTGACAAATTTAGCAGAAACATCGAGCTCGCGCTGAAGGTTGCGCAAATGGGAATCAAAAGCAGTTTGAGCACGATTTATATCGCTTATTAGCCTGGCACGTTTATCGAAACTGTGTACTGCTGCTGAATCAGCTGCTACATGCCTTATGAATGATTTCTTCCATTTATTTTGGTTTTCTCTAACGTCATCCATAGTGGTTTCAAAAACACTGCTAACATACATTGATTGAGGCCCATCACTTGAACGCTTATAAGCTTTAACATAAGCATAATGCGTAGGAGCGGAGGTTGAATTAGTTGAACTAGGCGTTACCCTGCCCGCTTGTTTGATAGTGCGTTCTGAGGAGCTGTAATTGTTCGGTTTTGGTGTGGATGATGTTGAATAAGGCGGATTGTTAACAGCATTAAGTGAGCCCATTATAGCTTTATGCATTGCTGCGGAAGATGCTTTTTGTTGTTGTCTGCGTTCCCTACGCCTTTCGTCACTCCTATCCTCGTAACGACTAGCGTATTGTTTATGCTTAGAAATCGCGCGATTAAATCGGCTATTAAATAAGTTAAAGCTATTCTCAACAATAGATCTTTCGATATTGTTAGCCTTAGCACGAGAAATATTAACAGGAGACCTTGATAAGTTCTCTATTGATATATGCCCATATGTATCCCAAGTTTCTTTAGCAATAAAAAACAAAAAGTCACTATCATACTTTCGGCTTGAGTAATACGAAATCATGTGATTTCCATCACCAACCAAATAGTACATATGATGAACAAATTTATTCTCGAAAATATAACCACTCCATTCTAACTTATCATGAATTTTGTAACGTTCTCTAACTTCTTGATCAAACGCTTGAGCACCTCCCCAGCTCCTAACGCCCCCATTAAACCCATCAGAACTTTCAAATAGCATTGCAAAAGAAATAGCTTTGGTATTAAAATCATTTCCATCAGCAGTGACTATTTTTCTCTTTGATGATCTTTCCGCTTCATTCTCAAGCGCATCTAGATGCTTAATGGCGCTAGCTCTTTGGTTGGATGTTTGAGACAGTGGAATCCACAATACTCTGGAGCAACTTGCTGTAACAAGAACAACAATGGTAAGAATAATGATTTTCTGGAAAGTCTTCATTGGGCCACCTGACTATTGATTGGCATTCACTCCTAACAGTAGCTTACATAAAGGTCGTTGCCTATTTGGCGTGAGTATGGAACCTAATATAGTTCATCGAGAAGCTTTAAACCTTAGTAATAGCCGACAATACTTGACCCCCGTTCATTGGCTGAAGGCTTGATTGACTTAATGAATAGCCCCCCAATGTGCTAACCAAGCACCAACGCTGCCCCGCCAGAACTGAAAAGACCAGATTGATATACGAGTGTAGAACCCTCAGCTACGCGAATAGATATTAACTCAGGAACTTTTAATAACGCTAGCACTCCAATACGATCTTCCCTACTACTCTCGATTCATTCAAAATCTGGTGCGCCCGATTCGCATCTACCAACGGAATCCGTTCACTCACAATCGGCGCGATTTCCCCTGCTTCTAACAACGAGAGCAACTTGCTCATGTCCTCCTGATAAATACTTGGCCGTTCATTATTAAGATTCCAAATAAAGTAACCTAACATGCCTTTATTTTCTTGATACATATTATAAAAACTAAATCGAGGAGTCGCTAACAATGCAGGTACTACCTTCAACAATGCTAAACGCCCTGATGTTGTTGCCTCGGAAAAGCCATACCCAACCACTTTGCCACCAAGTCGAAGAGCTTTGTAGGATCGTCGCCAATTGCTACCTCCAATAGGATCAAAAATGGTATCTACACCTCCCCCTTCATTGGCGGTGACTACTTTAACAAAGTCCTCAGTATTGTAATCTATAGGCTCACCTCCTAGAGACCGAACCAAATCATGCTTCCCCTTTGATGCGGTGCCCCACATTTCAAGGTTGTGTAATTTTCCTAACTGTAACAACGCGGTGCCTACACCACCAGCGGCGCCGTGTATTAGAATTTTCTCACCCTCAATTACCCTAGCTGCGTATTCCGCTAAAAATGATCGCTCTCTGCGATTGAAAGTGATCACTTATTCTTCCTAAGCATCACGAGTCTTCTTTTTACGTTAAGTGATCACCTTCCGTCAATGTTGTTAGCAG
>MAAC01011351.1_pt1 | contig 17364 bp, 14 predicted proteins | sample 1115981 | NCBI WGS metagenome assembly MAAC01 (sample SAMN04961126, study PRJNA320927) | seawater metagenome | isolation source: sample BD02T64 sea water enriched with oil for 64 days | place: USA:Gulf of Mexico | collected 2013-07-27 | reverse complement strand
GTACTAGTAAACAAAGACTCAAAGATAATCGTACAAGGATTCACTGGTAAGGAAGGTACATTCCATGCTTCTCAGATGATCGAATACGGAACCAACGTAGTTGGTGGTGTTACTCCAGGTAAAGGTGGTTCAACTCACCTAGACAAACCTGTTTTCAACACAGTTGCTGATGCAGTTAAAGGTGCACAAGCTGATACTTCTATTATTTTTGTACCTCCAGCTTTCGCTGCTGATGCAATTATGGAAGCTGCTGATGCAGGTATCAAAGTTATCATCTGTATTACAGAAGGTATCCCTACAAAAGACATGTCTATTGTAAAACAATATATCTCGGATAAAGACTGTACACTTATTGGACCTAACTGTCCAGGTGTTATGACGGCTGGTGAAGCTAAAGTTGGTATCATGCCAGGATTTATCTTCAACAGAGGAACTATTGGTATCGTTTCTAAGTCAGGTACTTTGACTTATGAAGCAGTAGATCAAATCACAAAAGCTGGTTTAGGTCAAACAACTGCAATCGGTATTGGTGGTGATCCAATCATCGGAACAACAACTAAAGAAGCTGTTGAGATGTTGATGAACGATCCAGAAACTGAAGGTATCATCATGATTGGTGAAATTGGTGGTAATATGGAAGCTGATGCTGCAAGATGGATTCAAGAACATGGAACTAAGCCTGTAGTAGGATTCATCGCTGGTGAAACTGCTCCTGCTGGAAGAACTATGGGACATGCTGGTGCTATTGTTGGTGGTGATGAAGATACTGCCCAAGCTAAAAAGAAAATCATGCGCGAATGTGGAATCCACGTTGTAGATTCTCCTGCTGAACTAGGTTCAAAAATGAAAGAGGTATTGTCTGTAATGGCTTAATACTTCCTTTGGATTAAAATTTATAGGAATTAGTTTCCTAAAAATATATAAAAGGGTGAAAGATTTTTCTTTCACCCTTTTATTTGCCCAATATTTTCAATTAAAACGATTATTATAGGTTTAGGGTCTTAATTGTAATAATTCAAATTCTATTATTGAACCACAAACACACCCCATGCCCTCTCAAGAGGGGATTTAATATTATTACTGGTTTTTAAGGTCTACAAAATTCAGATCAAATAGTGGCGGGGAGCTAAATATAAAGGCATATTCAAATTTAAACCTGAAAGAAACTATTGATATTTCCCTTAAATACTATCAAAAAAGAGAGGTAAACCAATTTCCCCTACAGTTCGATCAATTACAATATTCCTCGTTTGAATAAATTCAAGACTCGTTATTACGGCAATATTGAAGGTTTTATTAGCGCCAGTGAACAATTCGGCAAATTTTCTTTCCCTATATTCCCTTTGTACTAATTTTAATATATTCAATCAAATGAAAACAAATTATCAATTTGAAGATTTGCATGTGTGGCAAAAAAGTAAAAAATTGACTGTTCTCATCTTCCAATTATTCAATGGCAAAATTGAACTAACCTATAGAAATCAGATAAGAAGAGCGGCCATATCTGTAATGAACAACATAGCTGAAGGCTACGAAAGAAATGAGTCAAATCAATATCATTACTTTCTTTCTGTAGCCAAAGGATCTTGTGGAGAAGTTAGATCGATGTTATCACTTGCTGAAACATTGGAATACGCAGAGCGACATGCAATTTTAGAAATAAAACAACTCAGTCAAGAGATTGCTAAAATACTTAATACCATGATTAAGAAAGTGAAGGATTAACCAAAGAAAAAGGTGAAAGTTATACTTTCACCTTTTTTATTTATTCATAAATTTAAGTCCAATTACTTCAATTTGATAAGCTTGAATCGTTCCGTTTTCATATTTCCTAATTCAATATCTAAAAGGTAAACACCTGCTGCTTCTTTTATCTCCAAAGGAATGGTCTGAATAGTACTTAATTCTTCCTGGAATAGCAACTGACCGGTAACCGTGTACATCCTCAATTTGACATAAGCAACCTCCTCTCCCAAATCAATTTCAAATTTACCATCAGAAGGATTTGGATAAATATGGATAGCTGTACTATTCATCTCTTCCAATCCTACATTTGAAATATTTATACATTCAGAAGTGTCTGTACAATTGTATCTATGCAAGGCAACTTCATATTGTCCATTATTACTTGGCTTGAATGATCTTCTCGTTTCTCCTACAATATCCATACCTGTAGAACAATTCCTCCATTGATAAGTTGAATATTCATCATTAGCAATGATACTATCTTCAACCACAGTACAGCTAGTAGTTATTTCAGAAATAATCAGCTCAATAATCAAAATACTATCACATCCATTTTGATCCACTAAATTATCTATATAGGTTCCAGAATTGGTCCAAGTATACATTCCACTAGGTGAAACAAAAGCACCACATGTGGATACATTCACGGTATCTGTAAGGGATTCATTGATGGTTAAATCTATAACCAATAGACTATCACAACCTGTAGTTGTTGTTAACGTATCGTAATAAATACCACTTTGGTTCCATGATTGACTTAAGCTAGGAGACCAATAAGAATTACAAGAGGAAATGACAAGGGTATCATTTTCAGTACCTATATTTAGATTGATCGTGATAATACTATCACAGCTAGCCGAGTTCAATAAAGTATCATAATACACTCCATCCTCTGTCCAAGTGTAGAGTCCACTCGGGGAAGTATATGTAAAACAATCCACAACATCCATGGTATCTCTTGAAATCAAAATATTCAGCTCAATACTTAGGATACTATCACAACCTACTTGATTTACAATAGTATCTGTATATTGGCCACTAGTCGTCCATAAATACAATCCACTAGGAGAAGTATATTCCTCACAATGAGATTCTACAATTGATCCGTAACTATCTTCAATGATCTCCAAATCAATGATTAAAATACTATCACAACCTATATAAGAGATTAGCGTATCATAATATATCCCTGAACTTGTCCATAATACTTCACCATCGGTGGACTCATAACTTTCACAAGAAACAATATCCATATTGGTCTCCACACCAGAGAGTATCGTTAAATCGAAAAAAAGCACACTGTCACATCCAAGATAACTTTGAAGGGTATCTAAATAATATCCGTTTGAATACCAGACATAATTTGAACTAGGTGATATAAAACTATCACAACTTGATATAGATAAAATGGAAAGAGGGTTATATATGGTCAGATCAACAGTAATAATACTATCACATCCAGCTGCATTAATCAAGGTATCCAAAAATGATCCACTTTGCTTCCAGACATGATTTCCACTAGGGGAAACCAAACTATCACAAACTATCTCACTAGTTGTTCCAGTTGTCGATTCAAGAATATGCAAATGAAAGGTTCTGACTAAGGTATCACAACCATAAGAAAATATTGTATCCTCATATACTCCTGAACTAGTATAAACATTTCCGGATTCCACGACCGTATAACTTTCACAAGCGGTATCGATAAGGGAAGTAACATTTACATCAACTATGTTAAGATCAATTGTTAAAATAGAGTCACATCCTTCAGCATTAACCAAAGTGTCTATATAAATTCCAGAATTCATATAGGTATATTCTCCACTAGGAGCCATAAAGCTATCGCAACTTATCACTTCTGTAGAATAATAGCTAGCTTCCAAAAGAGTAAAACTTATGGTTAAAATGGAATCACATCCAAAATTACTCTGGATGGTATCACTATATAATCCAGAATTCTCACAACTGAAGTTTCCACTAGGACTCAAATAACTATCACATGAAGAGACTGAAATAAATCCTACATCTGATCCTAATATTTCTAGATCAATGGTAATTATTGAATCACAACCAGCAACATTCAAAAGTGTATCATTGTAAATACCCGATTCAGAATAACTCATATTTCCACTGGGAGATATATATGAATAACAGCTAGTATCTATAATAGAACTATAAGTAGATTCGAGAATAGTCAAATTGGTGGTTAGAATGGATGTATCGCAATTTGTAATAACGGTATCATAATACACACCAGTACTGGTATAAAAAGCAGTCCCATCATAATTCAAAAAGCTATCACAAACCACGGCAGTAAATTCCGTCATTGAAGTATCCAATACTGTTAAATGAATATCCAATATGGAATCGCAACCAAGAGAGTTTATTAAAGTATCAGCATAAATACCGGTACTGTATATGGTAGCTGATCCACTTGGTAAAGAAAAGCTATCACATTCCACTTCGAAAATAGAATTGGAAGTTGATTCCAATATAGTTAAGTCAATTGTTAATATGGAATCACAACCTATGGAATTTACCAAGGTATCAAGATAAATTCCTGAATTTGCATAGGTGGTACCCCCACTTGGGACGGTATAAAAATCACAAACAATTTCAGAAATTGAATCTGAACTGGAATCCAAGATGGTGAGATCTATGGTAAGTATAGAATCACAGCCCAAAACATTTACGATGGTATCTATGTATACACCAGAACTGTCGTAATTAACTAATGTACCAGGAATTGAATAGGAATCACAAGCAATAATAGTATCCGTACCAAAAGAAACTGAATTAGAAAAGCAAGATTTATTCCTATACAAATTGCTGACCTTTTGGTGCCAATTACCACCTCCTGTTATCAACAAATCCTCATCACTGTCATTATCAATATCCCCAAAGGCAACAGCACCAACATAAATATCCTTTAAGCCCACATCCTCAGATAAGGTAAGGTTACCGTAACCGTCATTTAAGTATAACCTAGTATAAGAACCGTCTCCCTTAAAACCAATAATCAAAAGATCCTCATCCCCATCTTTATCAACATCTGAAAAAGCAACATCACCATGGGCAGATGAGATATTATACATATTGGGAAACTCAGTAAAATTCCCTAAACCATCATTCAAATAAAGTCTTCCTTTTGTACCAAATGACAGTGAAATACGACCAGCAATAAATAGATCTAAATCACCATCCAAATCAACGTCAGAATAATCCAAATCACCAGCACCAGTACCAAAAAATGGCGTACCTGTTACTTCCGTAAAAGAGCCTGTTCCATCGTTTTTATACAAATTAGTATTGTAGGAGCTTCCAGTAGTAATTAAGTCTAAATCTGAATCTCCATCCATATCGAAGAATGCTAAATCTGCACCATGCCATATTCCCGAAACCGTTGTATCATTTGAATTAACAAAATTCCCTACACCATCATTCAATAAAATAGTACTAAAAGAACCAGCTGATGAATAAGACGATAAGAACAAATCAAGATCACCATCATTGTCTATATCCACTATTTCAGAAATCCCTCCTGTTATTGAATCCAAAACAGGAACAGAAGCTTCCGAAAAATGACCAAAGGAGTCATTTAAATATAACTTGATAAACTCCCCACCAGGTATCATTTTACCTGTAATTAACAAATCTAAATCTCCATCACCATCTATATCACCAAAATCCAAATCTCCATTTACAGAACTACTCTGGAAATAGGTAGTATCGGCAGAATAATGACCTGTTCCATCATTAAAATATAATTCAGAAACTGCACCTTCATCTCCAGTCCCCATAATAAATATGTCCAAATCATTATCACCATCAACATCAGCCATCTCTACAGAAGAATGACGAACTGGTGTAAATTCAGATGACATAATGGGAGCAAAATTACCTAGTCCGTCGTTGTAATAAAACTCGGAGAAATAATCATGACTAGTATTCGAATTTCTTCTACCAATCATGAACATATCAAGATCATTATCTCCATCTAGGTCAAAAATGGCGGATCCTCCATGGATTCCAGAGAAATTTGACAAACTATCCAATGTAAAATTTCCAATTCCATCATTTTTATATAAGCCATTAAAATATGTAAGTGAAGTGGATCCCGGTCCAGATAAGAAAATATCCATATCATTATCTCCATCAATATCCTCAATAATTAATTCACCAACTCCAAAGTCAACAGTTGGTGAACTCGGAACCAACACAAAATTCCCCAATCCATCATTAGAGTACAAGTCTATACTACCATATCCAGAAATCGCCAAATCAAAATCGGAATCATTATCCATATCAAAAAATTCCATTGATCCATGATTCACTCCCAAAGGAAAGACGGATGTATCTTCTGTAAAAGTACCTTGACCATCATTCAGATACATTTTTAATTTTGAGCCATAAGGATTAAAACCTATACCTGAAATCAAAATATCGATATCATTATCTCCATCCACATCAGCACTAGTTATTGAACTATATCCTAAGCCTTCAAAATTCGAATTTGTATCCAAAGAAAAAGTCCCCATACCATCATTCAGATATAAGGTAGTCAATAAACCATTTGACCCCTGTCCTGAAGTGATTATATCTAAATCACTATCATTGTCAACATCAAGATAATGGAAATCACCATCACCCCTGTTATGTACGTACGACAGATTAAAATTGGTGAAATTTCCTAATCCATCATTTTCATAAAACGTAATACCATAGTAGGAAGAATTTTTCATTAAACTAAGGTCTGGATCCCCATCTCCATCAATGTCTTCAAATCTCACCAGGCCATCCTCTAGTTGGAGTAAATTTGAAGAATTATCTTCAGAAAATGATCCATCCCCATTATTCACATATAATTTGGTTGTGGATACATTATAACCTCCAATCATTATTATATCCGTATCGTTATCCCCATCTATATCCGCATAATCTAGGGAACGAACAAGGAATGCATCTATTTCAGGAAAAAATTGTGGATGAGGATGATGAGGTAATATTTTCTCAAACTGAATATTTTGCGCTTGAAGTGTAATCGATAGTATCGATAGTATCGATAAAATGAAAGTTAAATGTTTGATCATAAATGAATATTATAAACTCCCAATGTTTCTGGGAGAAAATCTATTATTGTTGATTAATCCGTGCAAATATAATATATTCTAAAACAATTAATTAAGAGGAAAATAAAATCTATTCAACTCCTTCCTTTTTTCCTCTTTAACCTTTAATAAAGGATTATTGACAATATTTCTTAATCAAAGTATAAGCCCTATCAATACCCAACTCCCCTGCTCTACTTAAATGACTACAGGCTGTATCGTATTTATTGAGATACAAATTCAAGGCCCCGATATTGAATTGTAAGGCTGCGTTTTTAGGATTCAATTGTGCTGCTCGATCAAATAATAACAAAGCATCATCAAATTTGTCATTCCAACAAAGGAAGATAGCATAGTTATAATACAAGAAATAGGCATCTGGCATCAACTTGATACTTTTATCCAAAGCGATTTCAACCTTTTTCAAATGGGCCGCTCGTTGCTTTTCTGATTCAGAATTATCTACCACACCAATCATCTCAGTGGGTTTATCAAAATAAGAAGCTAGATCGTACATACCCCAATAGACATTGGATAGACTAAAGTGTGCCAAACCAAAGTCTGGATACTTGGCAATCAGATATTCCAAATCTTTCTGCGCCTCAACATAGTACTCGAAGTTGATATACAATAAGGCTCTTCTGTATATTAAATCCTTCTTTTTAGTTTTCAATTTAATCAGTGCATTCAACTCATCCAAGGAGGCCTGGAACTGTTCTGGATCCAATGGAATCTCCGCAGAAATCAAATGGAGATAAGGCTGTAAACCAGATTTATTATTATAAGATTCAATCACCTGAGAACGGAATTTTCTGGATCCTACCAAAATCTCAGAAGATTGGAACAAACTCAATTTTGTTCTTTGAAATAACTGAAGGGCAATTTCATTTTCATCCGCATTTTCTGGTTCATTACGATCTTCAATAAAGCCAGACATGTGTGTATATTTCCTCCTTCTAATAGCAATTTCTTCATCTGATAGTTTAGCATTACTTTCTACTAATGCCATGTATTTATCATAATCCTTTTCCGCTACCTCATTTTTTCCTAATTCCTTCCTGACCAATGCCCGTTGCATAAAGGCTTCTGCAAAATCAGAAAAAATAGCAATTGCTTCTGTACTCTTTGACTCTGCTTCTTTAAATCTTTTTTGATTCGCCAAAAGTAGAGACCAATTATGCAATGCCATTACATTCCTAGGATTCAACTCCGTCACTTTTTTATAATCCCTGATAGCCCATTTGTATTGCCCCATTTTTTCATAAATAATGGCTCGATTGAAAATACTCAAAGAATGTTTTGGGTTGGCTTCCAATACCACCTCCAAATCATTCAAGGCGGATTCCAAATCTTCTTTGGCTAAATAATACCTAGCTCTAGTATAATAAGCGGTCAAATAGGTAGAATCCAATTCAAGTGCAGATTGACAATCAGCTAACATGTCAGAATACTTCTCTTGTTTAAGGAATAGTTCAGCCCTTCTGATAAACAATTCTTTATCCTCCTTATCCTTTGATATCAATTGATTGAAATCTATCAATGCCTCTTCCACCATTCCCAATTCAGCTCTACACATAGCTCTGATTTCAATCATCTCAGTGGTAAATCTATTTTTTTTGAGAGCAGCATTACAATCGGCAATTGTTTCTGCAAATAACTCCATTTGAAATTTCGCCAAGGCCCTATTGATCAATGCTCTAAAATCTTTGGGATCCTGCTTAATTGCGATATCAAAATCTTCAATAGAAGAAGCCATTTTACCCATATTCACACGACACAATGCCCTATTGTGATAGGCATGGGAAAAGAAAGGTTTATAATAAATGGCTTGACTAAAATCGTGTTCTGCTCCTATATAATCCTTTAATGAATATTTGGAAATTCCTCTTAGGAAATAGGCCTCATGTAAAGTTTCATTTTTCTCCAATACCTGATTGAAAAAGCGAATCCCTTCCAGGTATTTCTCCTGGAGGATTTTTTGTCTTCCAATACGTATATAATCATTGACTAAATGCTGGGCATTCATGCAAAAAGGTAGGATCAATAATATACTATACAGCAGTCGCTTCATGGTTCAATTTTAACTTTACTCTATTCTACTCGACTAAAATACGAGACAATTGCATGCTTAGTATATGAATTGTAAATTTTTCTGTGAAATTTCACTAAAAACTTTGTGATTTCATTTTATCATCGTAATATTGCAATAACAAGATAAGAGATATGGGTGCAAGTAAAAATATGTTATTCGAAGACAGTCAAAATAATTTGGCTGCCATTTTCAAGGCTTTGGCACATCCTGCAAGAATTGCCATCCTTCAAGAACTGATGAAAAGAAATAGTTGTGTATGCGGAGAGCTTGTAGACGTACTTCCTCTATCACAGGCAACGGTCTCTCAACATCTAAAGGAATTGAAGAATATGAATATTCTACAGGGCGAAATTGAAGGGAAACGTGTTTGCTACTGCATCAATACTGAAACCTGGTCAACAATTTCGAATGAGATTGAAGGCTTTTTCGAACAAATAAATCAACCAAAAAACTGTTGTAATGAGTAATTTCCCAAGAATGCATGTTAGTTACTACGTAACAGACATCAATAAAACAGTGGCTTTCTACAATGAACTATTTGGAGTAGAGCCAGAGAAAGTAAAAGATAATTACGCTAAGTATATATTAGAAAGTCCAGCACTAATCATTTCATTTATTGAAAACCCTCCATTGGTTCAAAACAATTTTGGACATCTAGGTTTCCAAGTACAGGATGAACAGACCTTCTTAGAAATGCATAAATACTTCAAGGAGAAAAACCTAATCAACTTAGAGGAAATGGGTGTTTCTTGCTGTTATGCTGTTCAAAATAAATTTTGGCTAAATGATCCTGACAATTACAAGTGGGAGATCTACCAATTTTTAGAAGACGCTAATTTTGAAGATCCACACAACAAATCTACCAACACAGAAGTATGTTGTATGCCTCCAAAAGAAGAGAAAAAGAAAGTTGAACTAGCAGCCGTACAAGAAGAAACAACCTGTACTCCAGGATCTGGATGCTGCTAATAACCGATAGAACATGAATATCTTAGTTTTATGTACAGGGAATTCCTGTAGAAGCCAAATGGCTCAAGGTTATTTCAATCTATATGTGAAAGAAGGAATCAACTGTTATAGTGGAGGAATAGAAACACATGGTTTGAATCCTGGAGCTGTAGCCACTATGAAAAGAGATGGAATAGACATCAGTCACCATACTTCCAATCATATTGATGAATATATGGGAATTGATTTTGATTTGATTCTAACTGTATGTGATCATGCCAAGGAAAATTGCCCATTCTTCCCTTCCAAAGGAGAAAGAATTCACAACGACTTTATGGACCCTGCTAAATACGTAGGATCTGAAGAGGATAAAATGGCAAAATTTGACGAGGCAAGAAATCAAATTAAGGGCTATGTCCACAATGTATTGAAGGAAAGAAATCTTTTAGCAAAGTAGACTTTACATATAACTTAGCTATGTTATTGATGCTAATTGAATCAAGAGTTGATTAATTTTAACTAAAAAACACACTTTATGAAGCAGCGCACTTTTCTCAAGGCGCTGTTTCTTTTTTTTTTAACCATTTGGAATTATTACCTTTAACTATCTTAACACTTATTTAATAAATATAATGGAATACAAAATTGATTGGATTGGTGAAAATTCTTATCTAATATTTAATGGAAATGTAAATTTCGATATTGTTAATAAAGCAGATGGAGACCTTATAGGTGATAGTAGGTTTGATTGCATGAAATTTAGCATTTTTGATTTCACTAATGTAGAAGAATTCATCCTCAGCAAACAAGAATTGTTGATCATATCAACCTTAGATAAAGGAGCATCCCGTTGGAATGGAAATTTAAAATTGGCATTATTGGCTAATAAAAATAATTTCAATGTAAATATAATCCTAAGGAAGTATAAAAATTTAATGAAAAACAATAATTGGGATATTGCGCTTTTCCATGACATCAATACAGCGCTCAATTGGTGCACGGACGTTGAAAAATAAGATTGACCCATTCATCATAATCAAACATCTTATATTTACAATTATACCCTACCAGAAAACAATTTAAATCCATTAATAAATAGACTAGTACAAAACAATCATTTATAAAATTGATATTTACATCCTAAATTAAATTTTAATGAAAAAAATCAAATTCAACATATTAAAGCTTATAGTCTTTATTTCAATATTTTTCCTGTCAAATATTAATTCATTTGCTCAAATACCCACAAATAATTTAGTACTACACTATACCTTTGATGGAGATGCTAGCGATCAAACCAACAATGCATTTGATGGAACAGTAAATGGTGCAAATCTATCATCCAATAGATTTGGAGGGGCTGATAGCGCATATCATTTTAATGGAATTAACAGTCATGTTACTCTTCCTTACAATTCCCTTTTACAACCAAACTTTCCTTTTTCTATTTCTCTGTGGGTCAATCCAGATACATTACCTTCAGGTACTGCTTCTACCATGCTATTTGCAAGTGATCAAGAATACCAAAAATATAGTGGTTTTTGGGTGAATTATAATTCGCAAGGCCGAATAACGGCAGCCTATGGTGATGGACAAAATAGAGGAGGAAACAATAGAAAAAATAAAGATTCTAATTTTGTCCTAGACACGACTAGTTGGCATAGTGTTATCGCTATATTTTATGATTTAAATGATATAGAGCTTTATATAGATTGTATTAATATACCTGGTATCTATACAGGAACCGGAACTAGTATGTACTCCTATGGTAATGCAGGAGCAATTGGCAAGTCAACTGGTGGATATGTTAATAGTCATTTCAGAGGTAAATTGGATGATATCCGCCTATACAACGACAGCCTTTCCATTGAAGATATTGAAGCATTGTGCAATGAATACTATGGCTGCGATATAGATAGTTCTGTTACCATTAGTGGTGATACTCTTATCTCAAATACTCCAAATGCAACCTATAGATGGTTCAATTGTATCCGTGGATACAATTTATTACCTGATGATACACTTCAAAGTTATCTACCTCCTTCAAATGGAAGTTACGCTGTTGAGGTAACCATAGGTAATTGTGTGGATACATCAGCTTGTATTGAAATTCGTGGTTTAGGAATCGAGGAAGAAAGAATCTTTGATGAATTGACCATTTACCCTAATCCTAGCCAAGGCTTGTTGAATATAAAACTACCTCAATCGGAGAATTTCACAATTATTCTAAACGATATGCTTGGTAGAAAGGTGTATTCAAATGAAGTAATAAATGAATCCTACCATCAAATCGACTTAAAAGAGTTTAAAGGAATTTATATTTTACAAATCAGAATAAATGACAATACTAGATCTTATAAAATCATGAATTATTAAGTAAATATATCCTTTATACAATTTGAAAAGCCCTTTTAAATAAAGGGCTTTTTTATTTTAATCCAATTCTCTATTTCACCTTTCACCTATTAATCCCTACATTTGGATTTGAATTAAAAGCAAGCATGAAAAATAAAGTTATCATTATCACAGGAGCTTCTTCTGGTATTGGAAAAGCCTTGGCTATAGATGCTGCCAATAGAGGAGCGAAAGTTGTTTTAGCCGCTAGAAATGAATCAAAATTAGCAGAGGTTCATCAAGCCATTATACAAAAAGGTGGAGATGCCTTAACTGTAAAATGTGATGTCACTAAGGAAGAGGACTGCAAACAAATGGTAGCTGCTTGTCTATCTCAATATGGAAAATTGGATATCCTAATAAACAATGCTGGAATTTCCATGCGTGCCATTTTAGAGGAAGCTGAAACTTCTGTAATTAGAGATGTGATGGAAATCAATTTCTTTGGGACCGTGAACTGTACTAAACATGCATTGAAACCGATATTAGAACAAAAAGGATCTATAGTAGGTGTATCTTCAATTGCTGGATACAAAGGTTTACCGGGTAGAACGGGTTATTCCGCATCCAAATTTGCCATGCAAGGATTTCTGGAAGCCCTTAGAATTGAAAACATCAAGAAAGGATTACATGTCTTAATTGCCTGTCCAGGATTTACGGCTTCCAACATTAGAAATAAAGCGCTTGGAAAGGATGGATCTGTTCAAGGTGAAACGCCACGTGATGAGCAAAAAATGATGTCAGCTGAAGAGGTCGCACAAAGAATTTTAGACGGAATTGAGAAGAGAAAAAACACTTTGACCATGACCTTCAATGGAAAGATGACAGTCTTTTTGAATAAATTTTTCCCAAAATTGGTGGATAAATTAGTGTATAATCACATGTCCAAAGAACCTAACTCCCCTTTCTAGTCATGCTTTGTCTATTAGGATTTATGGGAGCTGGAAAAAGCTTTATATCTAGTTATATGCAGGAGCATTTTAACTGGAGAATAGCAGACCTAGATGATTATATTGCAGAAAATGAAGGGCGGCCGGTAGCTGATATCCTGATCGAAAGTGAGGAGAAATTCAGAAATTTGGAATCTTTCTACCTTCAAGAAATAGTAAAGGAAAAATTTGACCTAGTAAGCTTGGGTGGAGGAACCGCCTGTTCAGAGAAAAACCTGAAGATTATAAAGGACAATTATACTAGTATCTATCTTAAATGGAATCCAACAACCCTATTCAATAGATTGAAAGACAACAGGGAAAACAGACCTCTAATTGCTAATTTAGAAGAAGAGAACCTATTGTCATTTATTACAGAAAAATTATCCCAAAGGGAAATATATTATAAACAAGCCACTATTGTTTTTGATGGGGATCATCAAACAAAAGAGGAGCTATTAACAATGTTATCCAATTATGCGTTACGAAAAGGATGATTTAGAAAATGCATTAGCCTGCCTAAAAGAAGGAGGTGTTATCTTGTATCCTACTGATACCGTCTGGGGACTTGGTTGCAATGCTTATGATGAAAAAGCTATAGAGAAATTATATGCACTTAAAAAACGATCAGCAGAAAAGAGCATGATTGTTTTAGTGGATACGGAAGTCAGATTGGAAAGATCATTTGAGAATATACCCGAAGTTGCCTGGGAGATTATTGAATTTACTGAAGAACCTTTGACCTTAATTTTGGATAGCCCTAAAGCATTTCCACAAAATTTGGTTCATTCAGATGGCAGTTTAGCCGTTCGAATAGTGGATGATGTGTTTTGTCAGCATTTAATTAGTAAATTGAAGGGACCATTGGTTTCTACCTCTGCAAATTTTAGTGGACAAATTACACCAAGGAAATTTTCAGAAATAGATCCTGAATTATTGGAAGCAGTAGATTATGTGGTCAAACACAAACAAGATATTTCAGAAAAAGCCAAGGCATCCAAGATTATTAAACTAAAGAATAATGGAAGCATCAAAATTATCCGATAATAAGATCAAGAAGATTGGGGTGTTCACTTCCGGTGGAGACTCTCCTGGGATGAATGCAGCCATTCGAGCAGTTGTCCGTGCGGCCAAGCATTACCACCTTGAGGTTATTGGGTTTGTGAGCGGATATGATGGTTTGGTACAAAAGGAATATAAAATTTTGAACACAAGAACAGTTGGACATATTCTTCAACAGGGTGGAACTTTTTTAAAATCTGCTCGTTCTAAAGATTTCAGAACTGCAAAAGGAAGACAAAAGGCTTTTGAGAATCTTAAGGAATTAGAAATAGATGCTCTCATTGCTATAGGTGGTGATGGTACTTTAACGGGACTAAAAGTATTCCAACAGGAATTTGGAATCCCAGGAATAGGAATCCCAGGAACTATAGACAACGACCTATATGGTACTGATTATACGCTTGGATTTGACACTGCAGTGAATACAGTAGTAGATTGTATTGACAAAATAAGAGATACGGCCAATTCTCATAATCGCTTATTTTTTATTGAGGTCATGGGAAGAGATTCTGGATTCATCGCCTTAAACTCAGCCGTAGCCTCTGGCGCATTTGCCGTAATGTTACCTGAAACAGATATTTCATTGGATACACTTATCTCTCTTTTACAAAGAAATAGATTAAAGGGAAAAGAATCTAGTATCGTTATCGTTGCAGAAGGAAACGTCAATGGAAATGCAAGCGAGATTGCCCAAGCTTTGGAAAAAAAGCACCCAGATTATGCCTGTAGAGTAACCATTCTAGGTCATTTGCAACGCGGAGGAAAGCCCAATTATTTTGATCGACTGTTGGCTGCCAAATTTGGTGTTAAAGCCGTAGAAGCCCTTATAGAGGGTTATGCAAATTGCATGGTGGGCATGCAAAAAAATGAAATGGTTTTAGTTCCAATTGAAAAAGCAATTAAGGTACATCCCGATATAGACAGAGAATTACTTAGAATTTCAAATATCCTTTCCGAATAAAGCACTAGTGTGTTACAATCTTTTTTATATTAAAGAATAAAAGCGAGTCCAAAGTTGATATTAAAGGAATTCATATATTTTTGTGCATGATCTCCCTTATATAAATTGTGCTTAGTAGTGTTAAACTCTAGCCCCATTGAAGGTTCGATTCCAGCATTCACCGGTATTCTGAAAGTTAATGACCCGGAGTAGGCATCATCAATATCATCCCTTTTACTTCCTCTTTCATTCTTAAGGTTGGCATAGGAAAGTCCAAGCTTCCATTTTAAATCCACGGATAACTTTTCCCCTGGAAAAGTCTTTGCCAAACCAATCATTAAACCAGTCTCCAAAAACCTTGGCTGCTCTGGGTTTTGATAATATGGATTGATTTCCCTATCCCATTGTCTATAGTGACCAGAAATTACAATCCCAAAATTACCAGTTTTACAATACATCCATTCAAAGTTTCCTGTAATACCTCTTTTAGCATATTGAGACTTGTTATTGTTAACATTTGAGGAGCCAAAATCACCAGTCGGAATAGAAATCCCCATATTCAGTGTAAAACGATTGACAGACTCCTTTACTGTAACAGAAGTATTATCCAAATTCATTGGAACATCCACTTGAGTACTATCTTGAGCGAAGCCATTAAAACCTAAAAATAATAGTGTAAATAATAGAAGATTTTTTTTCATGTGATTATTTGCTTAATAATTTTATTAAAACATTCGTTTATAACGAAGTGTAAATTTATTTAATCAAGGAACACTAATGCAAAAAAAAAGGTGTTCAATTGAACACCTTTTTTTAACCTTTTATATGGTATAAGCTAAATTCTTATAAAGTACTTGCTATATTTTCAGACACGTATTCTCCGGCTGATAATTTATCTTTCACCTTACAGAAAGTTTCAATCGTATAAGAAACATCTTCCAATGTATGCATTGCAGTAGGAATCAATCTAAGAAGAATGACTTCCTTAGGAACAACTGGATAAGTTACGATAGAACAGAAAATTCCGAAGTTTTCTCTAAGATCCAAAGTAAGATTGGTCGCCTCCCCTATTCCTCCAGTCAAATATACTGGAGTAACACAAGATTCTGTATCACCAATTTCAAATCCATTTTCAACCAATCCTGACTGAAGAGCAGTTGCTATTGTCCATAATTTTTCACGGTGGCTATTATCATTCTTCATCAATTCAAGACGCTTCAAAGCACCAATTACCAATGGCATTGGTAATGATTTCGCGAAAATTTGAGAACGCATATTGTATCTCAAATATTCCACTACATCTTCAGTAGAAGAAATAAATGCACCGATACTTGCAAAACTTTTGGCAAAAGTACCAAAGTAAACATCTACCCCATCCTGACATCCAAAGTGCTCACCTGTACCACGACCATTTGGTCCAATAGTACCTACACCATGTGCATCATCAACAAAAAGACGGAAGGTATATTTATCTTTCAAAGCAATGATCTCATCTAGTTTCCCAAGATCACCTCTCATTCCAAATACTCCTTCAGTAATTACAAGAATAGAACCTCCGGTATTTTCAATCCATCTTTCGGCTCTTTGTAATTGCTTTGCAAAGTTCTCCATGTTGTTGTGAGGGAATACAAAACGTTTCCCCTGATGAAGACGAACACCATCTAAAATACAAGCATGAGACTCGCTATCGTAAACGATAACATCATTTCTATCAACTAATGCATCAATGGCTGATAACATACCTTGATAACCAAAGTTCAATAGAATAGTATCCTCCTTTCCAATAAAATCAGAAAGTTCGTGCTCTAGTTTTTCGTGATAATCCGTGTTTCCAGACATCATTCTTGATCCCATTGGTGAACCCAAGCCCCATTCTTTGGAAGCTTCAGCATCTACCTTTCTTACTTCAGGATGATCTGCTAAACCTAGATAATTATTTATACTCCAAGTTAACACGCTTTTTCCCCTAAAGTGCATGCGGTTTGAAATGTTTCCTTCCAATTTTGGGAAGGTAAAATATCCATGTGCATCTTTAGCATGTTGACCTAAAGGTCCTCGATTAAGTTTTATTTTTTCAAATAAATCCATGTATGATTCGTTTACTCGTTAAAATGTTCAGGCAAAAGTACATTTTTAAATGAATTG
>MAAC01006693.1_pt1 | contig 17365 bp, 12 predicted proteins | sample 1115981 | NCBI WGS metagenome assembly MAAC01 (sample SAMN04961126, study PRJNA320927) | seawater metagenome | isolation source: sample BD02T64 sea water enriched with oil for 64 days | place: USA:Gulf of Mexico | collected 2013-07-27 | reverse complement strand
AAAACCACAACCATTGCATCGATTGAATCGAATTTATGTTCGCAATAATCGATGATAATCCCTAGTTGTTCTGCAGTCCCTGTGGCAAGAAAATCGATTGGATTATTTACTGAAGATCCAGGGTATAAAAATGACAATAATTTATTAGCATCAGCACCTTCAATCGCAGGGATATGCAATCCTCCTTTTGAAAGCTCATCGGCAAGCATCACTGCAGAGCCACCAGCATGAGTTATAATGGCTATATTTTTTCCCATTAATTCTTTATAATTAAAAATAGAAGCCACACTTAAAAGTTCTTCTCGACTACTACAATACACAATACCTGCTTTTTTAAACAAGGCTCTTACCGTTAGGTCAGAACTTGCAATCGCTCCAGTATGTGAAGTTGCGGCTCTACTTCCTTCGGCAGTACTTCCAGCTTTTATTGCTGCTATTTTTGCCCCTTTATTAATTAATGAAGCAGCATGCTTCAATAGTTTTTTAGGGTTATTTATCGTTTCTATATACAATAGTTTTATAAGAGGATCCTTTGTAATATCAAAATGTAAATCCATATATTCCAAAACATCTTCTACAGAAGTTTGAGCACCATTCCCCACTGAATAAACATTAGCAAATTTTACTCCCAAAGGCATTCCCGCCTCCATAATAAATACTGCAGTTGCACCAGAACCAGAAATTAAATCACAACCCTTTGAAGTATACTTTGGAATTGGAGAGGTAAAAACTCCTTTATAGTTTTCATTTAAAACACCGATACAGTTCGGTCCAATTAAACAGCCTTCAACGCTATTTACAAGTGCCACAATTTCGCTTTCTATCCTTTTACCCTCTTCCCCAGCTTCTGCAAATCCAGCAGAAATAATGATAATAGCTTTAGTGTTTTTCTGTTCGACTAGTATTCTTATGGTTTCTAAACAATATTTTGCGGGAATTGCTAATATGGCAAGATCTGTTTCAGAGAGCTCATTTACAGAAGAAAAACTGGGCAAACCTTGTATGGTATTGTCTTTAGGATTGACAATTTGCAGTTTCCCGTTAAATCCTCCTTCTCTAAGGTTTTTTACAATTTTTCCACCTGGTTTTTTTATGTCGTTAGACCCTCCTACGACGACAATACTTTCAGGGTTTAATAATTGTTCGTTCAGCATGTCTTATTCAAGATTAATAACAGACTTTAGTTTGAGTTGTAGTTATTAGAAAAAACTAATCCTTTAAAGCATTAAAATCCTTTAACGAAATAACTCTTCCAGACAGGGTTATTTCTTTAGTAAATTGTGCAATAGTTTTATCTCTAAAATCATTAAGAAGTTTTTGTTTAAATGGCACTACAATAAAATGTACCGGACAAGGATTCTTATCATCACAAGTTGCTAGACCTAAAAAACAATTGTCAAATTTATCCGTGCCGTCTATACAAGTTACAATATCCCAAAGTGAATTTTCATTGTTCTTTTTAGTTAAATAAAACCCTCCATGAGGTCCCTTAATTGAAGAAACTAATTTCTTCTTAGCAAGTTGTTGCAATAGTTTAGCTAAAAAAGGTTGCGGAGTTTCTAATTCATCAGCGATAACTTTTACTCCAATTTTTTTAGTTTCATTGGAATGTATGGATAAATAAAGTATTGATCTTATAGCGTATTGGCAAGCATTTGATAACATAGTAGATAAATTTAATAGTCAAAGGTACAAAAAAGGGAGCGTTTTGTCCTTTATAAATATATTGTTTCTAAATGACCTCAAAACATAACAATTGTCATATTTTAATTATTCCCATTTAAGTACTTTCCACATTCAAATATTTTAATCCAACACTATGAGAAAGAGATCTTGGGCAGAGCCTTATAAAATAAAAATGGTAGAACCTGTTTTTATGAATACTCAAAAAGAACGGGAAGTTTTTATAAAAGAAGCTGGTTATAATACCTTCTTATTAAAATCTAAAGATGTCTATATCGATTTATTGACGGATAGTGGAACTTCTGCGATGAGCGATAGACAATGGGCTGGTATAATGATGGGAGATGAAGCCTATGCAGGAAGTGAAAACTTTTATCACATGGAAGCTGCAATTCAAAAACATTATGGTTATAAGTATATAATTCCAACTCACCAAGGAAGAGGTGCTGAGCATCTTATCTCAAAAATCATGATTAAGAAAGGAGATTTTGTTCCAGGTAATATGTATTTTACTACGACAAGACTTCATCAAGAATTAGCAGGAGGAACCTTTGTTGATGTAATTATTGATGAAGCTCATGATTCGGATAGTAATTTTAAATTCAAAGGAAATATATCTCTTGAAAAACTAGAAAATCTAATCTTAGATAAGGGAGCAGAAAACATCCCTTATGTATGTATGGCTACAACCGTTAATATGGCTGGTGGACAACCAATATCTCTTAAAAACTTAAAAGAAGTTCGAGAACTAACCAACAAATACAAAATTAAAATTGTTCACGATATGACTCGTGTTGCCGAAAACGCATATATGATTCAGCAACATGAGGAGGGCTATTTAGACAAATCGGTTGCAGAAATAGTAAGAGAAATTTGCGATTTAACCGATGCAGCCACCATGAGTTCGAAAAAAGATGCATTGGTTAGTATCGGCGGATTTTTAGCTTTAAATGATCCCGATGTTTTTGAACAAGCCAGAAATTTAGTTGTGGTTTATGAAGGCCTTCATACTTATGGAGGAATGGCAGGAAGAGATATGGAGGCATTAGCAATAGGTATTGAAGAATCTATACATGACGACCATATTAGAGCTCGTGTAGGACAGGTGCAATATTTAGGAGAGAAATTGTTAAAAGCAGGCATCCCAATTGTGAACCCAATTGGAACCCACGGCGTATTTTTGGATGCTAAAAAGTTCTTACCTCATCTAAGTCAAGATCAATTTCCAGCTCAAACTTTAGCTTCCGAAATTTATATAGATTCTGGGGTTAGAACTATGGAAAGGGGTATTGTTTCGGCTGGTAGAAATAAAAAAACAGGAGGACATAATTATCCAAATTTAGAATTGGTAAGATTAACCATTCCTAGAAGAGTTTATACCCAAGCACATATGGATGTTATAGCCGAATCTGTTGAATATGTTTATGAAAACAGAGACGAAATAAAAGGACTCAAAATGATTTTTGAGCCTAAATATTTGCGTTTTTTTCAAGCAAAATTTGAGAAAATTTAATTAAAATAAATAACCGCTATGGTAAAATAAACACTATAGCGGTTACTCAAATCTTTTTTGCCTCAAAAAGGAAGACATTCTTATTCCTCATAAATATCTATTGATTTAAATAATTTATTGTAAGTTTAGCGATGCTTAAAAACAAAATTTACAACCTTTCTGAAATGCCCTGGATTCTAATTCCTGGTTTATAACTACACTTCATTTCATCCAATTAAAAGTATTTCTTTCCAGTTTTTAAACATTAATTTAAATTATTTCATGAAAAATATTATCGTATTAGGCGCCGGAATGGTAGGTAGTGCCATCGCAATAGATTTAACAAAAAACCACCAAGTAACCCTTACAGATTTCAACCAATCTGTTTTAGATAAAGTAAAGAGCAAATGTGATTTATTGAGTACGCAACTTTTAGATGTTACCAATAAAGAGCAATTGCAAACTACTATTAAAAAATTCGATTTAGTGGTTTGTGCGGTCCCTGGATTTTTAGGCTTTGAAACTTTAAAACTCATTATTGAAGCCGAAATGAATGTGATTGATATTTCTTTCTTTCCTGAGAATTCCTTAGAACTAGACGCCTTGGCAAAAGAGAAAAATGTTACCGCTATAGTAGATTGTGGTGTAGCTCCTGGAATGGATAATGTTATTTTGGGTTATTATAATAAAAAAATGAAACTCACCGATTTTGAATGTTTGGTAGGTGGATTGCCCAAAGTAAAAAAATGGCCTTTTAGTTATAAAGCACCTTTTTCTCCTATCGATGTAATTGAGGAATATACAAGACCCGCAAGATATGTGGAGCATAGTAAAATGATTACCCGAGAACCTTTAACCGATTGTGAATATATCGATTTTGATAAAGTTGGAACCTTAGAATCATTTAATTCAGATGGTTTGCGTTCTATTATTTTTACCATGCCACATATTCCTAATATGAAAGAAAAAACTTTAAGATATCCAGGACATGTGGAATATATTAGAGTTTTAAAAGAAGCTGGTTTTTTCAACACTGAAAAAGTGGAAGTAGATGGCGCTATGGTTTCCCCCTTAGATTTTACAAGCAAAATTCTTTTTAATGAATGGAAGCTTGGGGAAACAGAAGAAGAAATGACCGTAATGCGAATTACCCTTAAAGGAGAAAACATACACGGACAAATTGAAGAAGTCGTTTATAATTTACACGATGAATATTGCCAAGAAACCCAAACCTCATCTATGGCTAGAACAACGGGGTATACAGCAACTGCTGCTGCAAATTTGTTTTTAGAGGGTTTATTTGTAGAAAAAGGCGTTTTCCCTCCAGAATTGGTAGGTAAACACCAAGTTTGTTTTAACTATTTTATGTCTCATTTAAAAGAACGAAATATTCACTATGTAAAAAGTTCGCGGATAATTTAGAGAATCCTATCTTTGAATACATGACACCCAAGAAAATTTTAGAGGTTAAAAATTTATCCATCTCCTTCGGAACTAGAAAAAAAAGTGCTGAAGTAGTTCATAATATTTCTTTTAGTATTTCTGAAAATGAAATTCTGGGAATTGTAGGAGAATCAGGTTCTGGGAAATCGGTTACATCATTGGCGATTATGGGTTTGTTACCAGAAAAATCCTCTCACAAAAAAGGAGAAATACTTTTCGATTCTAAAAATATTTTAAAAGAGAAATCCAAAAAGCTACGATCTATACGAGGTAAGGAGATTGCCATGATATTTCAGGAACCGATGAGTGCTTTAAACCCTTCCATAATATGTGGATTGCAAGTTTCAGAAATTCTTCGACTTCATTTAAATTATTCAGCTTCAAAAGCAAAAAAAGAAACACTTTTACTTTTCGAAAAAGTAAAGTTACCTCGTCCTCGGGACTTATATAATAGCTACCCACATCAAATAAGTGGTGGGCAAATGCAGCGTGTCATGATTGCTATGGCAATCGCCTGTAAACCAAAATTATTGATTGCAGACGAACCCACAACTGCTCTAGATGTTACTGTACAAAAAGAGATTATTTTATTATTAAAAGAGCTTCAAAAGGAAACTAAAATGAGTTTACTTTTTATCTCTCATGATTTAGGATTGGTTTCAGAAATTGCAAATAAAGTGGTGGTTATGTATCAAGGAAATGTTGTGGAAAAAGGTAGTGTGAACCAAATTTTTAAATCGCCAAAAAACGATTATACAAAAGCCCTATTAGCATCCCGACCAAGTTTAGAAGTGCGGTTAGAAAAGCTTCCTACTATTGCATCTTTAAGTGACAAAAGTTTTAATGCAAAAGAAGTGACTCCATTACATCGTGCTTTAAAGCACAAAAACATTTACACAAAAGCACCTTTATTAGAAGTCTTAAACTTAAAAAAGGAATACTATTCCAATGCAGGATTATTCAAAAAAAAGAATGTTATAAAAGCTGTTGATGAAGTAAGTTTTAAAGTTTTTGAAGGAGAAACTTTAGGTTTAGTTGGGGAATCTGGTTGTGGAAAATCGACTTTGGGTAAAGCCATATTACAATTAGAGAAATCGACTTCAGGAAGTATAAAATATAAAGGGAAAGAACTTACAAAACTTTCCGAAACTGAGATCCGAAAACTACGTAAGGAAATTCAACTTATTTTTCAAGATCCTTATTCTTCTTTAAATCCAAGAATGATTATTGGTGAAGCACTGACTGAACCCATGAAAGTTCATGGTATAGGCAAAAACCAAAGAGTTAGAAAAAACAAAGTATTGGAGTTACTAGATCGAGTTGGATTAGACAAAAGCTATTACAATCGTTATCCTCATGAACTTTCTGGAGGTCAACGCCAACGAGTTGGTATTGCACGTACCATTGCCATGGAACCAAAATTAGTGGTTTGTGACGAATCCGTTTCTGCATTAGATATTTCGGTCCAAGCACAGGTGCTTAATTTATTAAATGAATTAAAGGATGATTTTGGATTTACTTATATTTTTATCTCTCACGATTTAGCGGTGGTTAAATTTATGGCAGACCAATTATTAGTGATGATGGAAGGAAAAATTGAAGAGATTGGAGATGCAGATGAAATTTATGCCAATCCAACAAAAGAATATACTAAGAGATTGATTGCAGCAATTCCTAAAGGAATTTAATTTTTTTTATTTAGTATATTTGGTTAGTTAACTCATTTTTGATTATACAATTTTCAATAAACATCAATAAATCACAAAATAACTATTGAGTAAAATAACTAGAAGAAACTTTATCAATGGCACATTATTAGCCGCCGGAGCCACAATGCTTCCCTATGGATGCACTAGTGATAGGGTGTTAAAAATACTTGACCATTTGTATTATCCGCCAGCTCTTACTGGACTTAGAGGAAGTCATCCAGGGTCGAACACTCATGCACATAAAAGAGCTTGGGACAAGAAATCTGACTGGGGATCTACGACCAAATTAAAAGAAGAGTATGACCTGATTGTTGTAGGGGGAGGAATCAGTGGGCTTTCTGCTGCATATTTCTATCTCCAAAAACATGGCACTAACAAAAAAGTATTAATCCTTGATAACCATGATGATTTTGGTGGGCATGCGAAACGTAATGAACATACAATTAATGGTAATACACGATTGACTTATGGTGGTTCTCAAACACTAGTAGATCCACAATCAAGCGGAAAACTTATAGAAGATCTATTTACAGATTTAGGTATAAATCTTGAAAGATTTAAATCTGCTTATGACCTTGGTTTTTTTAAAAGAAACAATTTAAGTGCCGTAACCTATTTCAATAAAGAAACATTTGGCGAAGATAAAGTGGTAAAACACTCTTTCTGTAATTATCCAAATTATGTGGAAGGGCTTCCTGGCGCTAAAATTTCTAATGAAGAAGCTGTACAACAGGCCCCTTTGAGTGAAAAGGGTAAAAAGCAATTACTTATAGTTTTAAAAGGAGGACTGCATAAAATAAAGGTCCCAAAAGAAGAATTACAAGAGTATATTTCTAAAAATTCCTATTATGATTACTTAAAAAAAACCTTAGGTGTTGATGATCCCGGATTAATGAAAATGGCAAGAAATTCTGGCTTAGATTGGGCAAGTTCTGGTACGGATTTAATGACCATAGCAGCAGCCAAAAGTTGTGGTGCATTAGGTTTTGCACCTAAAGCAGTGTATGATGAAAACAATCCATACATTCATCATTTTCCAGATGGCAACGCAACTCTTTCCCGTTCATTAGTAAAGAAAATGATTCCTCAAATAGGGAAGGGAAACAATGCTGAAGAACTTGTATTATCAAAATTTCACTATGATGAATTAGATAAATCTAGCAATAATACACGTATTAGATTAAACAGCACTGTAGTTAATGTACGCCACTCAGGTGATCCAAAAAATTCAAGTGAGGTTTTTGTAAATTATATAAACGATAGCAAGTCGTATATAGTAAAGGGTAAAGGAGTTGTTATGGCATGTTATAATATGATGATTCCACATATCGTTTCCGGTTTACCATTAGAACAAGAGGAAGCCTTAAGGCTTCAAATGAAAAGCCCATTACAATATACAACCGTTGGCCTTAAAAACTGGAAAGCAATTAAAGACATTGGAATGGGATTAGCAATGTCTCCCGGAAATATGCACCAAGCAGTATTGATGGATTTTCCTGTGAGTATGGGCGGATACGAATATACAAAGACTCCCAATGACCCTTGTGTTATCCAGATGATAAGTTGTCCCTATGGTACCGTAGGTATGCCAAGAAAAGAGCAATTTCGTGAGGCTCGACATAAAATGTTAAGCTTACAATTTAATGACTATGAGATAGAGATAAGAAATCATCTTAATGGCATGTTTTCAAATGATCTTTTTAATTTTGACAGAGATGTTGAGAGTATCACTGTAAATCGCTGGGCACATGGTTATGCTGTTGGAGGCCCAGAAAATTCTACAAAAATAGGCAGACAACCCTTTGGAAGAATTACTATTGCTAATAGTGACTCTGCACCAAATGCTGACGCTCTTGTGGCAGTTAAAATGGCTTATAGAGCTGTAAATGAATTGGGATAAATGAAAGAATCTGATAAAATTTTTTTGTAAAATCTATTAAAAAAATAAAATATTATCGCATTAAAAAAACCCGTTCTAACCTCACAAAGAACGGGTTTACCTTTATCTGAATCGTTGCAGATATGGGGATTAAATTAAAAACAATTATTACATTATAAAAAATACTTTTTTAGCAATAAATAATACGTTTTTTAAAAGTGTATAGGTATTATTAATAGTTGTTTTAAAATATTGCATAGTAGGTTACGTTCGTTTTGTTTGGGATTGCTAATATGTGAAAGATTTACAAAAACAACGTTAAGAAACATATTTATTCGTTGTAATACACTTAAATTTAACTTTTAAACAAAATATTCTGCTGTATTCTTACATTTTAAACAAAAAAAGCAATGTAAAAACATTGCTTTTCAATTCGTATTAGGAAGTTTATAACTTCATTTCAGGGATTTCACCCTCAATAATAAGGTTCCCTTCTGTTGCTTCTCTAATTTCATCAACAGAAACTCCTGGTGCTCGTTCTAATAATTTAAAAGAATTATCTACTAATTCAATTACTGCAAGGTTTGAAACAATTTTCTTTACACAATTTACTCCTGTTAAAGGCAAAGAGCATTTTTTAAGCAATTTTGATTCCCCTGCTCTATTGGTATGCATCATAGCAACAATAATATTTTCGGCAGAGGCAACTAAATCCATCGCTCCTCCCATTCCTTTTACCATCTTTCCAGGAATTTTCCAATTTGCGATGTCCCCATTTTGAGAAACTTCCATTGCTCCCAAGATCGTTAAATCTACATGCTTCCCACGAATCATAGAAAAACTCATCGCCGAATCGAAAAAAGAAGCGCCTGGTAATGTTGTAATGGTCTGTTTACCTGCATTAATAAGATCTGGGTCTTCCTCCCCTTCAAATGGGAATGGCCCCATCCCTAAAACTCCATTTTCACTTTGAAAATCTACATCTATATCTTCTCTTACAAAATTAGCAACCAATGTTGGTATACCAATTCCAAGATTTACATAGTAACCGTCTTTAACTTCCTTAGCAATTCTTTGCGCTATTTGTTCTTTTGTCAGTGCCATTAGCTTCGTTTTCTTACGGTTAATTGTTCAATGCGTTTTTCATAATTTTTTCCTTGAAAGATTCGTTGTACAAAAATTCCAGGAATATGAATTTGATTAGGATCTAATACACCTACTGGAAGTAATTCTTCCACCTCAGCCACTGTTATTTTAGCAGCTCCACACATATTAGGATTAAAATTTCGTGCACTTCCTTTAAAAACTAAATTTCCTGCTGCATCGCCCTTCCATGCTTTTACAAATGCAAAATCTGCTTCAAATGCTTTTTCTAATATATGCATCTTCCCATGAAACTCTCTAGATTCTTTTCCTTCTGCTACTTCTGTACCATAACCAGCTGGTGTATAAAAAGCAGGAATACCACTTTGAGCTGCTTGACAGCGTTGTGCCAATGTTCCCTGTGGAATTAATTCTACATCTAACTCACCACTTAACATTTGTCTTTCGAACTCCGCATTCTCTCCTACATAAGAAGAAATCATTTTTTTTATTTGTCTCTTTTGAAGTAATTGCCCTAAACCAAAATCATCTACTCCTGCATTATTTGAAATACAGGTCACATCCATCACATTTAATCGCACTAATTCTGCTATTGAATTCTCTGGAATTCCACTGAGTCCAAATCCTCCCAGCATAAAAGTCATACTGTCTTTTACCCCTTGGCAAGCTTCTTGAACGCCAGAAACTGTCTTATTAATCATTTGTTCTAATTTTTCTTAAAAATACTGAAAATGAAGCGTAATCTCTTCAGAAGGTAGCAGAAAGTTTATTAAAATTCACTTGGAATTTCCTCTTCATTTCCTTTTTCTTCTTTCCATTTTTCGCAATCTGTTTCTATTGAAAGGTCTTCAGGCACATTAAACTCTTCTTTAGAAATATGTAGATCTTCATTACTATAACAGTCCCGCATATAGTTAGCCCAAATTGGTAATGCCATTGTTGCGCCTTGACCGTAAGATATAGAAGAAAAATGAGTTGAACGGTCTTCTCCTCCAACCCAAACGCCAGTAACCAAATTAGGGACAACTCCCATAAACCAACCATCACTTTGGTTTTGTGTAGTTCCTGTTTTACCAGCAATGGGGTTATCAAACTCCCAAGGATATCCTGTGATAACACTTTTATAAACTGGAGCATTAACCGCCCATGATGTTCGAAGTCGTTGCCCTGAACCTGAACGAGTAACTCCTTCCATGAGACTTATAGCTACATAAGCAGCTTCTTTACTCAAAACATCTTTTGCTTCTGGAATATTTTGAAATAAAACAGTTCCGTTTTTATCTTCAATTCTAGTAATAAGAGTAGGTTTAATAAAAACTCCTTCATTAGCAAAAACACTATATGCCCCAACCATTTCATATAAAGAAACATCTGGTGTACCTAAAGCGATAGATGGAGCTGCTAGAATATTTTTAGTATCAACACCCATTTTATCTATTAAATCTATTACGGGTTGTGGTCCTACTCTATCAATTAATCTAGCAGTTACTGTATTTATGGATTGTGCTAATGCTTGTTTTAAAGTAAGCATCCCGCCATACTTATCGCCAGAATTTCTTGGAGTCCAAGGCTCTAACAACCCATACTTTCCTGCTTCTATGGTATATTGTGTGTTTGGTAAAGTGTCGCAAGGAGACATATGCATTTGGTCAATTACAGTTGCATAAACAAAAGGCTTAAAGGTGGAACCAATTTGTCGTTTTCCTTTTTTAACCATATCGTACTTATAGTGCTTATAGTTTATCCCACCTACCCATGCTTTTACTTCTCCTGTTTGTGGTGTCATTGACATAAGGGAAGCTTGTAAATATGACTTATGGTATCTAATAGAGTCCATTGGTGTCATTAAAGTATCGATGTCTCCTTTCCAAGAAAAAATTCGCATTTGGGTCTTTATAGAAAAGCTTTTTCTAATATCTTCTTCGCTCTTTCCTTGCTTTTTCATTTCTCGCCAACGGTCGCTACGTTTCATAGCTGAATTCAATATATTAGTGATCTCTTCTTGGGTAACGTCTCTAAATGGAGCTATTTTATTATTTTTGTTTTGCTTATCAAATTCATTTTGAAGACGTGCCATATGGGCACCTACTGCATTTTCTGCATATTCTTGCATTTTATAATCTATCGTAGTATAAATTTTTAGGCCATCGCTATAAATATTATATTTTGAACCATCTGTTTTTGGATTTTCTTTAATCCAATCATGCATAAACTTACGAGTGTATTCTCTAAAATAAGTTGCCATCCCTTCTAAATGGCCTTGAGGGGTATATTTAATTTCAAGTTCTGTAGCTTGTAAAGAATCCTTTAATTCTTCTGAAATAAAATCGTATTTCTCCATCTGAGCCAATACTACATTTCTTCTATTCCTTACTCCCTCTGGATTTCGAATTGGATTATAAAGTGCTGAGTTTTTGAACATTCCAACTAAAATAGCAGACTCAATAACGGTAAGGTCTGAAGGTTTTTTATCGAAATAAATATTAGAGGCAGACTCAATTCCAACGGCTTGATTTAAAAAATCATATTCGTTAAAGTACATCGTTAGAATCTCTTCTTTAGTATATCTGCGTTCTAAACGAGTAGCAATAATCCATTCTTTTATTTTTTGAGTACCACGACTCAATTTATTTTTGGAAACGTTTTCGGTAAAAAACAATTTGGCTAATTGCTGTGTTATCGTACTTGCTCCACCACGGCTACCTAAAAAAGCAAAGGCTCTAACAGTCCCTCTGGCATCAATCCCTGCGTGATTGTAAAATCGAACATCTTCGGTTGCGATTAATGCATTGATTAAATGTTCTGGCAGTTCTTCGAATTGAACTGGAGTACGATTTTCTTTATAGAATTTCCCCAAGGTTTTCCCATCGGAAGATATAATTTCTGTAGCAAGATTTTTTTCAGGATTCTCTAGGCTAGTTTCATCTGGCAACTCTCCAAAAACTCCCCAAGATGCAAATAGGAATACTAAAATAATGAGTGTTATTCCAGAAAAAAATAACAGCCAAAACGTTTTAATTTGTGGTTTCAAATTGCTTTTTGAAGCAGTTTTTTTCTTAGTTTTTCGTTTTGCTTTTCGTTTTGCCATAAGTCTACTCTTGAAGTATTTCTTCTATGCTATATCCAATATCTGTAATCCCTTCAAGATTGGTAACGCCTTCTACATTACCGTTATTGCGTACTGCATGATTAATCCTTAACTTATAGTTTCCTTTTTCTAAAAAAGAAACTTTTTCCTTATACCAGAGTTTATTTTCTTTTATGTTTCCAATGCCAGAGCCCAACCATGTGCCATCGGGTTTTGCCATTTTATATTCTAAAGTATCTGTTATTGTCTTTCCATGAGGAAAATCTATATTTACGATTAAAAAAATATTATTAAAATGATAGTCATTTGTATTTCTAAGGTTTACAAATACATTATATTTTTTTAAGGTATCCAATTGAGGTAAAGAAAAGGAAATGGTTTCATTTTTATTCCAAACACCAGATAAGGATCTGCTCTCACTAAAAACAGTATTAGAATCACAAGAAATAAATAATACTATTACAAAAAATGTTGCAACTATTTTATACATTCTTTTTTTGGGGTCTGTTTTGTTTTTGATTTGACTTTTGATTCGGCTTTTGATTCCGCTTTTGATTTTGATTAGAATTACGATTATTACTTTTATTTCGTCTCTTATTATTTTTACGCTTGGGTTGGTCAAACCTAGTAAGACTATCTTGTCCAACTACATTATTGAAAATTTTATTTTCAGAAATTTGTTCTTCTTCCACATATTCTTCTAAGCTAGCAACTTTTTTTCCCTTTTTATTAATAGCTATAATCTCATTTACTTTATCAACTGGAATTTTATGCCAATTCATTCCTTGATTTTCATAGGTATACCAAAGCATTCCTTTAAAAATATCCATTTTTTGATAGACTGCAATTCCTTTTTCGGTAATTAATTTGATGTCGTTCTTAGGAAATTCTTTTAAAGCATCTAAATAAGTGTCTAATTCGTAGTTAAGGCAACATTTTAATTTTCCACATTGCCCTGCTAATTTTTGAGGGTTTAAGGACAATTGCTGATACCTTGCAGCAGAAGTTTTTACCGATCTAAAATCTGTTAACCAAGTGGAGCAACAGAGCTCTCTTCCACAAGATCCAATACCTCCTAATCTTGCTGCTTCTTGTCTAAGCCCAACTTGTTTCATTTCTACACGGGTGCTAAAAGCACTTGCAAAATCTCGAATAAGTTGTCTAAAATCTACACGTTCATCTGCAGTATAATAAAAGGTTGTCTTAGAGCCATCTCCTTGATATTCAATATCAGAAATTTTCATTTTCAACCCTAGATGAATCGCAATTTCGCGGGATCTTTTTTGAATTTCGGCTTCTTTAGACCTTACTTTCTGCCATAAATCAATGTCTTTTTGAGACGCCTTTCTATAAATTTTTGGGAGCTCCTTTAAATCATTATCTTCTTTCTTTTTTTTCATTTGCACTCTAACCAATTCTCCAGTAAGTGTGACAATTCCAATATCATGTCCAGACATTGCTTCAGTAGCAACTATGTCACCCATAGAAAGAGAAAGATTTTCAGAGTTTTTATAGAAATGTTTCCTTCCATTTTTAAAGCGAACCTCAACGCCATTAAATGGTTTTTGATCACCAGGAAGAGCCATGTTTGAAAGCCAGTCGAAAACTGTTAATTTATTACAACCATCGGAACCACAGGTTCCGTTGTTTTTACACCCTTTTGGCTGTCCTCCGACACCTGAACTACAACTTGTACAGCCCATAATATTATATATAATGCTCTTTTTGAATAAGAGACGTAGATTAAACTTAAGTTAAAACCTTTTCAGATTCTATACACGGAGTAAAGATATTAATTATAAATATACCATATCTAGAATTTTAGTTTTTCTTATTTTTCCTTTTGCGGTGCACCTAAAGAAATAGTACCTTAGCCTACTAACAATTTTTTAAAAAGACGGAATCGATGAGTAAAGAAAAAGAGGCTAAATTAAAGGCATTAAAGCTAACTTTAGATAAATTAGACAAGACATATGGGAAAGGAACGGTTATGAAAATGGGCGATGCACCAGTCCAAGAAGTAGATATTATTCCAACAGGCTCATTAGGCTTGGATATTGCATTAGGTGTTGGCGGATATCCTAGAGGTAGAGTTGTTGAAATTTATGGTCCAGAATCCTCAGGTAAAACAACACTCACATTACATGCTATAGCTGAATGTCAAAAAAAGGGTGGTATTGCAGCATTTATAGATGCTGAACATGCTTTTGACAGGTATTATGCTGAAAAATTAGGTGTTGACATAGAAAATTTAATCATTTCACAGCCAGATAATGGGGAACAAGCATTAGAAATTACAGATAATTTAATACGAAGTGGTGCATTAGATCTAATTGTGATAGATTCTGTAGCTGCTCTAACCCCAAAAAGTGAAATTGAAGGTGAAATGGGAGATTCTAAAATGGGTCTACATGCTCGATTAATGTCTCAGGCACTTCGGAAACTAACCTCTTCAATTAGCAAGACAAATTGCACCGTTTTCTTTATCAACCAATTGCGTGAAAAAATAGGCGTTATGTTTGGTAACCCAGAAACAACTACAGGTGGAAATGCATTAAAGTTTTATGCTTCTGTTAGATTAGACATTAGACGATCTACACAAATAAAAAATACAGAGGGTAGTGTTCTAGGAAATAAAACTCGGGTTAAAGTAGTAAAAAACAAAGTTGCTCCTCCATTCAAACTGGCTGAATTTGACATTATGTATGGTCTTGGAATTTCTAAAGTAGGGGAAATCATAGATTTAGGGGTGACCTTTGAAATAATTAAGAAAAGCGGGTCTTGGTTTAGTTATGACGATACCAAATTAGGACAGGGTAGAGAAGCTGTTAAGTCTCTACTATTAGACAATCCAGAATTAATGGAGGAATTAGAAATAAAAATTAAAGAAGCAATAGCTGCACTAAACCAATAATTTTTTCTTCCAACGCAACTCATTTACTTTTTTGGTATCTAATTAATGTAGAAACCTTAAATGTTATTGTTGCTAATTACTTTATTGTAAGTCATTTCAACAAAATAATAATAGTTTACGGTACTGCATTTGACATTAGAAGAGCTCATATTAAATTGTAAGAAGAATGATTTAAAAGCACAAGAAGAGTTATACAAGAAATTTTCGGGTATATTATTTTCTGTTTGCTTAAAATATTCTAGGAATTATCACGAAGCCGAGGATAATTTGCAAGATGCTTTTATTACAATATTAAAAAATATAGAGCAATTTAAAGGAAAAGGATCTTTTGAAGGATGGATGAAACGAATCACCGTTAATACCGTCCTTCAAAAATATCGTAAGCAACGTGTCTTTAATTTGTCTAACGAAGAACAGATTGAAGAAGAGGCTGAAATTGAAGTTGAGGATATTAATATTCCATTGGACTTTTTATTAAAAATAGTTCAGGAATTGCCAGACCGTTATCGATTGGTTTTTACCATGTATGTTTTAGATGGATGTCCTCATAAAGAGATTTCAAAAGAAATGGAGATTTCTGTAGGAACCTCAAAATCGAACCTCGCAAGAGCTAGAAAGATATTGCAAACAAAGATTGAAAATTACAATCGTGAAAAGGAATCACGATAATTAAATATAATTAATTTAAGTCCTTTACCCTGTGGGGAATTATGAAAGAAAAAAAGCACATAGATCAGCTTTTTAAGGAGCGTTTCAAGAATTTTGAAGCTACTCCTTCTCCTCAAGTTTGGGATCAAATCCAAGCAAAACTGAAAGAGGAGAAAAAAGACAGAAAAGTAATTCCTCTATGGATTAAACTAGGAGGTGTTGCAGCACTAGTGGCTTTAATGCTTACCGTTGGAAATTCTGTTTTTGGCCCTTCTAATACTACCCCTTCAATTACTGAAGAAAATACGGAGATAAATTCTCAAGATTCTCAAAACAATAACATTATTAATGAAAATAACATTAAAGAATCTGAAGTAGTTTCCGAAGATAATAATTCAATAAAGGATGCTATTAATAATTCTTCAAACGAGAAGGAAATAAAAAAGGATTCACAAATTCAAAAAGTTCAGAAAAACACTACAAATTCAGAAACTGAAATCGCTTTTGAAAATGACTCCAAGAAGGAAATTGATAAAAACGAAAATAATAAAGAAAGTATTATAAAAGCCCCAACAAACAAATCTTCTAATGTGAATTCTGCTGTTGCAGTACAAAGTGATATAAAAAACACTCCTGATTCACCAAGTAATACAGAAAATTCTGTTGAAGAATCTTTAATTAATAAGGAAAAGACTATTCCTGTTATTAGTGACAAAGAAGCAGTAGTTGAGAATGAAGTCAACGAAAATAAAAACGTTGATTCAAAAACAATTCCATCAGAATCAGATAAAAAAGAAACAGAAGTTGCTGTTTCTGAAGAAACAAACAAACGTTCTATTTTTGATGAAATAGAGAATACAAATGAAGAGGAAGTTATTGCAATTGTTGATAACAGCCCAGATAATCGTTGGGATGTAACTCCTTATGTAGCGCCTGTTTATTATAACTCAGTAAGTGATGGCTCTTCAATTGACCCTTCGTTTTCAGACAATCCTAAAAGTGGGGATCTTAATATGGCATATGGCGTAAATGTAGGTTATCATTTAAATAACCGCTTAAGTGTGCGTTCTGGACTTAGCAATGTGAATTTAAGTTACTCAATAACGGGAATTGAATTAGGAAATGGTCCTGTAGCAGTTGCATTAAAAAGTGTTAATTATGACAAAAGGGAAAATGTAGTTATTGCAGTTGACAAAGGTTTTTTGGCTAGTCAAAATCAAGAAGGAGAGTTCGGAACAGTAACTCCTAAATCTACTTCTGGAGAACCTTCTTTAAATCAAAAAATAAGTTATTACGAAGTTCCTTTAGAACTTAAATATGCTGTATTAAATAAAAAATTTGGAGTCAACTTAATTGGTGGCTTTAGCACCTTGTTTTTAGGTGAAAACGAAATATTTGTAGAAGC